>ERZ724511.106-NODE-106-length-29835-cov-5.607085_pt1 | contig 29835 bp, 26 predicted proteins | sample MGYA00376044_ERZ724511 | MGnify/ENA primary metagenome ERZ724511 (study PRJEB28724, sample SAMN07190887) | wastewater metagenome | isolation source: effluent of sewage treatment plant in Hong Hong | place: USA: Christiansburg, Virginia | collected 2016-03-01 ...
TGGAGTCCCGAATATTGATGAACAAATTCTGATAAAAAATTTCATAGAAATTGAAAATTTAAGAATTCAAATATTAATAGACAAATCCCAACAAGAAATTGAGTTATTAAAAGAATACAAAACGGCTTTGATAAGCGAAGTGGTTACGGGTAAGGTTGATGTGAGAGATGTGATTTTAAATTAATAGAACATGGGCGAAAAGATTTATACTACTGGGTTTGTATCTGAAATTAAAACCCTAATAGAGCAAAGCAAACGCAATGTGGCTTTGGCTATTAATTCCGAAATCACTGCTTTGTATTGGCATGTGGGAAATCGTATTAATTCCGAAATACTTCAAAACGAGAGAGCCGAATATGGTAAACAAATTGTGCAATCATTGTCTGCACAATTAGAACAGGAATACGGTAAAGGTTGGGGCGAAAAACAACTGAGACAATGCATGCAGTTTGCCCTTGTTTATCCTGATAAAGAAATTGTATACGCACTGCGTAGACAATTGAGCTGGACGCATCTCAGAACTGTAATTTATATGGAAGATGCTTTGAAAAGAGCGTTTTACATTGAAATGTGTAAACTCGAAAATTGGTCGTCTAGACAATTGAAGGAACGCATCCAATCCATGCTTTATGAGCGTACCGCCATCAGCAAAAAGCCCGAACTAACAATTCAGAACGATTTGGAATTATTACAAAACGAACAAAAACTGAGTGCCGATTTGGTTTTCAGAGATCCTTATGTTTTGGACTTTTTAGGGTTATCGGATGCCTATTCCGAGAAAGATTTGGAAACTTCCATTATTGCCGAATTGCAACGGTTTATTATTGAGTTGGGGAGTGATTTTGCTTTTATGGCACGCCAAAAACGCATCACCATAGATAACCGTGAGTATTATATCGATTTGCTTTTCTATCACAGACGATTGAAATGTTTGATAGCAATAGATTTGAAAATAGGAGAATTTGAAGCAGCACACAAAGGACAAATGGAATTGTACCTGCGTTACCTGGAAAAACACGAACAAGTAGAAGGAGAAAACACGCCTATAGGATTAATTCTTTGCACAGGCAAAAACGAAGAGCATGTAGAATTGATGCAATTGCACAAAAGCAATATCCATGTTGCCGATTATTTAACCTTGTTGCCTTCGCAAAAAGTATTGAAACAAAAATTACATCAAGCAATAGAAATTGCAAAAAATAGGATTGATATAGAAAAAGGATGATTTCGAGAAAATACTTTTAGACAAACTTCCAGAAGTTTTAGACATAAATCAAAAGAAAATTAAAAACATCCTTCAATAACTCAAAAACCAAGATAAAATAAGGGTTGAAGGAAAGATTTGGAAAATGTCTAAGTTATAATTCTAGACATTTTTTAGACATTTTTTAGACAAACTTTAGACTTTCTTGAAACTTGTTAAAGTAACTAAGTCGGTAACTAAGTGAGTAACCAAGTCACCCAAAAGCAAAGTAAACATGGCACAAGGCATACATACAGAACTGACCTTTGAAAGAGCAATAGAGGAATCTTTATTGGAAAAAGGTGGTTATACCAAAGGGTATTCAGAAGATTTTGATGCGCAAACAGGATTGTTCCCAAGTTATATTATCAATTTCCTAAAAGAATCTCAACCTCTTTTGTGGGGTAAACTTGCCAACATCCACAAAGATGAAGTGGATAAAAAAGTGATACAAAGATTAATCAAAGAAATTGATTTACGTGGCGTTTTAGACGTTATACGTAACGGTTTTACAGATTATGGGGTAAAGTTCCAAATGGCATTTTTCAAGCCTGAAAGCACTTTAAACCCTGATGCAGAAGTATTATACAACAAGAATAACTTATCAGTCATAAGACAGGTGTATTATGAGCGTGTGGGCAAAAACTCACTAGACATGGTATTTGCTTTAAATGGTTTGCCCATAGCCACTGTAGAGCTTAAAAATCAGTTTTCAGGTCAATCCGTTGAAAATGCAAAAAAGCAGTATGTATATGACCGTGAACCTAATGAACCCATCTTTTTATTCAAGAAAAGAGCTTTAGTTCATTTTGCTGTAGATGCCGATGAATGCTATATGACTACCAAATTAGATGGCAAACGCACTCGTTATTTACCTTTTAATTTAGGAAGCAATAACGGTGCTGGAAATCCTTTGAATAAGCTGGGCTACCGAACTTCTTATTTATGGGATAAACTACCTGATGGGAATGATGGTGTTTGGACAAAAGATAGTTTTATGGACATCATTGGTAAATTTCTTCACCTAAGTGTTGAAGATTTTGAACTCAATGGTATAAAAAAGAAAAAAGAAAGTATCATTTTCCCTCGTTTTCACCAGATGCAAGTGGTTCGTAAAGCTACTGAAGATGCAAGAAACAATGGTGCTGGTAAAAATTACCTAATTCAACATTCGGCTGGGTCAGGAAAATCCAATTCCATTGCTTGGTTATCCTATCGTTTGTCCAGTCTTCACGATGACACTAATAAAAGGATATTTGATTCGGTCATTGTAATCACTGACAGAAAAGTATTGGACTCACAATTACAAAACACCATCTATCAGTTTGAACATAAAGAGGGTGTTGTTCAGAAGATTGACAAAGATTCTCAACAATTAGCAGATGCACTAACAGCTGGGGCAAATATTATTATTACCACTTTGCAGAAATTCCCATTTATATTAGAAAAAATAGGAGAAATTCCAGCTCGAAAATATGCTGTAATTATTGATGAAGCACATTCTTCACAAGGTGGTGAAGCTACCAAAAAGATGAAAGAAGTATTGTCATCCAAATCATTAGAGCAAGCAGAAAAAGACGAAGCCTATACAGGACTAGAAGAAGATGCCGAAGATGAAATAAGAAAATCAATGTTGGCACGTGGTAAACAAGACAATTTGAGTTTCTTTGGTTTTACAGCAACACCAAAACCAAAAACAATTGAAGTATTTGGAACAAAAGGAAGCAATGGAAAGCCAGAACCTTTTCATTTGTATTCTATGAAACAAGCTATTGAAGAAGGTTTCATTTTGGATGTTTTAAAAAATTATACCACTTACAAAACCTATTTCAAGTTATCCAAAGAGATTGAAGACGACCCAAAAGTAAACAAGAAAAAAGCGTCTAGAGCCATTGGACGTTTTATGTCATTGCATCCGCATAATCTATCCCAAAAAACAGAAGTAATGGTGGAACACTTTAGACAAGTGGTTTCAAAAAAGATTGGAGGAAAAGCAAAAGCAATGGTGGTAAGTAGTTCTAGATTACACGCTGTACGTTACAAAGAAGAATTTGATAAATACATCAAAGAAAAAGGATATACCGATGTGAAGACCATTGTCGCTTTTTCAGGAAAAGTAATCTATGATGGTTCACCCGAAGGAGTAACTGAAGTGGAACTAAATGGTTTTGCTGAAAAAGAACTTCCAAGAAAATTTGCATCCGATGAATACCAGTTGCTACTGGTGGCTGATAAATACCAAACAGGTTTTGACCAGCCTTTGTTGCATACTATGTATGTAGATAAGAAACTATCAGGTGTAAAAGCGGTGCAAACCCTATCGAGATTGAACAGAATGTGTGCTGGCAAGGAAGACACTTTTGTGTTGGATTTTGCTAATGAAACCGAAGATATTTTAAATTCGTTTCAACCGTATTATGAGTTAACATCCATCATTGAAAATTCAGACCCTAACCATTTGTATGACCTGAAAGCACAAATAGATGCTTCACAAATCATTTGGCAATCTGAGGTTGACAATTTTTGTAATGTGTATTTTAAATCCGTTAAATCTCTCAGTGTTTCTGACCAAAAGAAACTATACTCGTTTATTGACCCAGCGGTTGACCGATTTAAAAAGCTACCCCAAGAGCAGTCAAAGGACAACACCATTGGAACAGAAATCACCCAAGAAGATTTAAAAAACACCTTACAGGTTTTCACCAGAACCTATTCGTTTTTAACTCAGATTATGCCATTTTCAGATATTGATTTGGAAAAGTTGTTTACCTACACTCGTTATTTGATTAAAAAATTGCCACGAACCAGAGAAAACGATAAGTTCAAATTAGGTGATGAAGTTTCACTTGAATATTATCGACTTCAGAAAATTGCCGAACAAGATATCCTACTCGAACCACTAAGTGTTTATGAATTAGAAGGTGGTGGTTCAGCTGGAATTAGAATGACTAAAGAAGAAGAAACTGCATTATCAGAAATTATCAATGTTTTAAATAAAAAATTTGGAACTGAATTCAGTACCGCTGACAAACTGTATTTTGACCAAATTTATGAAGAATTGATTTTAGATGATAGTCTTGGACTTCAAGCGAAATCAAATACCATAGAAAATTTTAAATTTGGATTCGAGGACAAATTTATGGACACCACCATTAGCCGAATGGAACAGAATCAAGATATTTTCACCAAAATGATGAATGACAAAGAATTCGGAAATATTGTGAGAGATTATATGTTGAAGAAGGTTTACCAACAGTTAAGAAAGTAATAGTACTTTAACCTAAACATTATCGATGAGTAGTAATGAAGGTTAAAATTTAATTCAAAAAAAAATGACAACACACTTAGCGCTCCTCCGTGGCATCAATGTTTCAGGGCATAATATGATTAAAATGGAGGTTTTGAAAACCACTCTTGAAGCCGTTGGTTTTAAGAACGTGCAAACCTATATTCAGTCTGGAAATGTTTTTGTTGATACAGAAGAAGAAAATCCTGCAAAAGTAGGTTTTACGATTAAGCAAGAACTATTTAAAACACTGGGACTTGAAGTTCCTGTGGTGGTGATAGGAAAATCGGATTTGGAGGCTTGTTTTGCTAATAATTCTTTTTTGAAGGAAAAAGAAGTGGATTTGAAAAAATTGTATGTGGCTTTTGTTTCGATGGAATTGAAAAGTGACAGTATCAACGATTTAAAAATGAGTCAAGTGAAACCTGATGAAGCACAGATTGATGGCAGCAGAATTTACATTAAATACGCTGTTGGCGCTGGGAAAACGAGATTCGACCAAAAATATATTGAAAAAAAATTAAACCTGATTGCTACGATAAGAAACTGGAATACAGTGACTCAGCTTCTTAAGTTGTTCGAAGAAAGATAAAATCTAAAAAAAAATAAAATAATTGACGCAACCTTTTTCGATTATGACAATCTAAGCTAAGAGATGCAGTTTGTAGTAGGATACAATTGTTACCACAATGACTACTTTGGGCTACAGCTTAAATTGTTTATAATTTGATTTTTTGGTTAATTTCAATTATGACGGCACCTTAAAGAGAACTCTAGAGCTTTTGCTTTATTGTTCTCTTTTTTTTTAACCAATTAACTCGTTGGGTAAAATTGTTTTAACACATAAAAGTATCTCATACTAAGAGGCTGAATATTGAGAATAACTTTGCGGCTTTGCGTGAAATTTGGCTCGCAAAGCCGCAGAGACGCAAAGAATTGATGGAGTTTTTGCTCATCACGTAATTGTTACAAAGATTTAGAAACTCTATCTGAAACCAATATAGATTTTTGGCTAAAGCCCATTCCAATTGAATTTTTGAAAGAAGGAAGCGAACTTTGGTTATTCGCCCAAAAAGTACGGATATAGCCTTTTAGCCCCGGGAGTAGCGGCATCCTTTGCTTTTTTTCTTTAGAAAAGCAAAGATATAGCGAATCACGGGACCCTTGATGGCCAAAAAGCTCCAATCTTTCCGCTCCTAATACAATGCTTACTTAGGGATTAAATCGCAATACCAAAAGCCGTAGTCAAAAGCATCTGAGGCGCTGGTGTCACAAGCGGTATCGGACGTATCGGTGGTGGCTGGTTTCTCGTATTTTCGGTAGACAACTTCTCCGATTTCAAAATCAATGGGCTGTTTGAACAAAGGGCCATCGAAAGTAAAGGTGTGGAATTCGCCGTTTTCGCCGCAAACATCTACGTTTTCTGGTAAATCGTTGATGAAATCTTGGTCAATGATGCGTCCCACAAAACTTTTATCCAAATAGCGCTCGTTGACACAAACGACTATGGTTTTGAAGCCTAAATCGATAAATTCTTGAATCAGGTCTTTTGTTGGTATTTTCCATAACGGAAACACGCCTTTCAAGTCCATCGTGGCGAGTTTGTCCTCGCGGTATTGGCGTAAATCTTCAAGGAAAATATCGCCAAAAATCGAGTGGGTGATGCCTCTGGTTTTGAGTTGCGTTAAAGTTGTGGCTAAGGCATTTTCGTAAACTTCCATCGTAGGCATTTCTGGAATTTCGACGATTTCTAGCGGTAAGCCGATGCTTTCTGCTTGCAATTGTAGCAATTCAACACGAAGACCGTGCATAGAAACGCGTTGGAATTTTTGGTTGACACTCGTCAAAAGACAGTCGATTTCGAACGCGGGATTTTGTAGTGTTTTGTATAAAGCAAGTGCAGAGTCTTTGCCGCTGCTCCAGTTAAATAAAGCTTTTGTTTTCAATTTGGGGTTTGTTTTTGTAAGTTGTAAAATTAAGAAAGTAGCCACTAATTACACCAATTGCCACTAGTTTTTTAAGGTTATAATCAAAATTACTCGAATTCTAGTACAACCCGTTGGGTGAAATTATTTTTTACCACATAGAATCATAGAATTTATAGTTTTTTAAAAGAAACAAATAGACGTTTTACTATTCACATAGTTTATCTATGTGAGAAATAGTGCTATTTCTATTTTTACTATGTTGATTTTCTTTAATCTATGATTCTATGTGGTTATTTTTTTATTTGTCCTTAATCAATCAACATTAACATTAATAATTCGTGATTCATTAGTGAATTCGTGGCGGATATTTTTAAAAGCCGAAGTCCTGTTGTAACTTTGAAATTCAAATCCTATCGAAAATCTGCTTAGATGAAATATATTTTTCTTTTTTTAACCTCATTTGTTTTTGCACAACAAACGCAATCGGTTGACTTTGAAATAGCTAACGGACAATTGTTTGTAAATCCAAAAGACAAAACGATTGCGGGGACTGTTACTTACTTGTTTGATGTGTTGCGTCCTATCGATACGATTAAGATTGATGCGCAAAATATGCAGTTCAGCGATGTGAAATTGAACGACAAACCAGTTTCTTTTACCACCAATGGAAAACAACTTTTGTTGATTCATCCGTTTAAAAAAGGGAAAAAATGGGTGCAGTTTTCTTATGAAGCCAAACCCAAGCAAACCTTGTATTTTATAGGTTCTGAAGCGAATGCCAATTTGCAAATTTGGACGCAAGGGCAAGGGAAATACACGAGTCATTGGTTTCCGAGTTTTGATGATGTGAATGAAAAAGTGGTTTTTAACTTGGAAATTGTCTTTGATAAAAACTATCAAGTCATTGCCAATGGAACCTTGAAAGAGAAAATAACGAATGGCAATAACACTTACTGGCGCTATAGAATGCAAAAGCCTATGAGTTCGTACTTGTTGATGATGGCTATTGGTAAATTTGATAAAAAAACGCAACAATCCAATTCTGGCGTGTCTTTAGAATGGTATTATGAACCTAAAGATGCAGCGTTTTTTGAACCAACCTATCGTCATTCGGAGGCTATTTTTAATTTTTTGGAGAAAGAAATAGGTGTTAAATACCCTTGGGGGAATTACAAGCAGGTGCCTGTTAGAGATTTTTTATATGCAGGAATGGAGAACACTTCGGCAACGACTTTTTCGAGTCGGTATGTGGTGGATGCAGTTGGGTTTAACGACCGAAAATATACCAATGTCAATGCGCACGAATTGGCGCATCAGTGGTTTGGTGATTTGGTAACTGCCGAGAGCAGCAAGCATCATTGGTTGCAAGAAGGTTTCGCGACCTATTATGCGCTGTTGGCTGAGAAGGAGTTGTATGGAGAAGATTATTTCTATAGTTATTTATACGAGAAAGCACAACAGCTCAAATTCGCCTCTCGAACGGATACCATTCCTGTGTTGAATGCAAAAGCGAGTTCTTTAACTTTTTACGAAAAAGGGGCTTGGGCTTTATTTGTTTTGCATCAGAAAATAGGAGATAAGGCTTTTAAAAAAGCAATAAAAAACTACCTCAAGAAGCACGCTTTTCAAACGGTAAACACCAATGATTTTTTTGTAGAAATTGAAAAAGTTGCCGCTTTTGATACCAAATTATTTTCTAAAGTATGGCTTGAGGATTATAAGTTCAATACATTAGAAGCTAATGATTTACTTAAAAAAAATACAGCAATAAAAGTCCAGCTAGAACTAGACCAATTGCGCAACACTCCTTTGGCAGAAAAGAAAGATTTTTTGATGAAAGTTTTGCAATCGGATGTCTATTATACGGTCAAAGAGAGTGTGATTTTTCAGCTTCGGAAAGAGTCCTATGACGATATAAAAGAGTTGTTAGCTTTGGCTATGGCGACAAAGAATTGGTCTATCCGACAGAAAATAGCAAACCTATTTCCTAAAGTTCCAGAAGCCTTCAAAGCCGATTATGAAACCATGCTAACCGATGCTTCTTATCAAACGCAAGAAATTGCCTTGTTTCAATTGTGGAATAGTTTCGAGAATGACCGAATTCGTTATTTGGACCAAACCAAAAATTGGATAGGTTTTAACGATTATAATTTGAGAGTTTTATGGTTGGCTTTGGCTTTGAATACGCCCAATTATAATGCAGATGCTGCCGCTTTGTCTAAAGAACTAATTCAGTATTCTAGTCTTGATTTTGAAGCGAGCACGCGTCAGAATGCATTAGAGAGTTTGATAGGTTTTCAGATTATAAAACCCGAAGTATTGCATAATCTGGTCAATGCCACCACGCATCATTTATGGCAGTTTTCTAAATTTGGAAGAGACAACATTCGTAAATTATTGAAAGACCCAAAATATAGAACAACTTTTGAAGAACTTTTACCGGTATTGAACGAGAACGAAAAATCCCAACTCAATCGATTATTAGTGGAGAAATAGTTGTAGGTAACAGTTGTGAGTAATTGAATAACAATCAACTACTCACAGTTGTTAACCGAAAGCAATTACCATAAATCACTTACTTCTTGTTTGATAAATGCCAAAGCCGCGTTACTAGGCGATTGTTTTTCTAACAAGTCATTCAAAATCAACTCACGCATTTGATTGGCATTTTCTACGGTTTCTTTTTGAGCTGCCATTCGAATCATTTGGATAGTAGCGTTTTTAGCTGTTAAAATGATGCTCCAACATTCATCTGACATATACACTTGTTGGGTTAAATTGTGTTCAAATTCTTGCTCGATATGCGCGATAATCAATTGCTCATAATCCGTTTTTATGGTCGAAATCGGAGCAATGCGAATCAATAACTGATTCAAACTAATGCGCTCCAAAAATAAAGTCATACGCTCATAAGCTTGTAAACGAATAGGCAAAGCTGTTTTTTGAGCTTCTCTATGCAATAAAAAACGACGACGTCCCGCCTCGTCTTTGGTATGTAAATTAAAAAATTGATAGGCCACCACTCCAGTAATTAGCGAGGGTAAAGTGTAACTAGCTAGTTCAATAATTCTTGTTGCGTCCATAAGTATAATTGGGTTTGGGGCACAAAAATAAACTTTTTTGGATTAGAATTGTTTAGTTGCTTAGCTGAATTATTGGTTAATTGGTTGACTGGGTAATCGGTTAAACTTTGTGGTATATTCAGCCACGGATTTTACGGATGCTACGGATTTTTACAGTTATAAATTTGGTTAAACTTTGCGCCACTTGCGGTTAAATTTTTTCACCACTAAGAACACAAAGAAGACACCAAGCAACACAAAGTTTTATAAGTATCATCGTGAACTTGGTGTAAATCTTAGTGCTCTTAGTGGTTAAGTTACACCACGAAGCCACACAAAGTTTTATAGCTTTCTTTTGCGAACTTGACGTAAACCCTTGCGAACTTTGCGTTTAAGTAGTAGAAATATATTCCACAGATAGCTACTTCTATGTCCTTATTTGTCTTTTATGGTTCAAAATAAATAGTCAATTTAAAAAACTGTTATGACTTATATGTTTATATCTAACGGTTAAAATTTAAATTTTCTTCCACAATTGATACTTAAAATCATTCGATACTCCTATTTTTGCCGCAACCAATACAAAACCACCGCTCAATGGACGTTACCATTTTACTTTTGCTTTGTTTAGCCGCTTTTGCTGCGGGATTTATAGATGCTATAGTAGGAGGAGGTGGACTCATACAGACCCCCGTTGGACTCATTTTGTTACCCAGTCTTCCGGTAGCAACTGTAATTGGAACCTTAAAAGTACCCGCCTTTAGTGGTACCTCTTTTGCAGCTTTTCAGTACTTGAAGAAAGTGGATTTAAATTGGAAATTACTCGGAATTATGATGCTTTTGGCATTTCCGTCCGCGTTTTTGGGTTCGACTTTGCTGACGTATGTGAGCAATGATTTTATGAAACCGCTTTTGTTGGTCGTGCTGTCTTTTTTGGTAATTTATACTTATGCTAAGAAAAATTTCGGACAGCAAATAGAAAAAAATATTTCCCCTCAACGCCAATTGCTCAATGCTGTTGCCATTAGTTTTGTGGTGGGTTTGTACGACGGATTCATTGGTCCGGGCACCGGAAGTTTTTTGGTTGTGGCGTTTATTGCCATTATGGGGTTCGATTTTTTACACGCTTCTGCGAATGCGAAAATGGTCAACTTAGCGACCAATTTTGGTTCGATTTGCTTGTTTATGCTCAAAGGTAAAATCATTTGGGCCATCGCGCTTCCTATGGCGGCTAGCAATGCGCTTGGTGGATGGTTGGGCGCCAAATTGGCCATCAACAAAGGCAATGGTTTTATCCGAATCTTTTTTCTGGTGGTAGTCATTGGCACGTTAGTCCGATTTGCCTACGACGTTTTTTACAAATAAAAAAAGGAGAAATTATCTCCTTTTTGTGCTAATTATTCTTTACAATCCGTTTCAGAGAATTTGTATTTTACCTTTTCATAATCGATAGGTTGACCTTTGATGAAATAGGTTTTTCCTAAATACGTTTCTATTTTGCCATTACCGAGGATGAGTTCCTTTCCTTTTTTGAGTAGAGCCAATGGGTTTTTAAAGATTGTTTTATCAGTTACACCTTCAACATAACTGTAATCAACCAGTAAGGTGTCTCCACTAAATTTCCCAATGATTTCTCCATTTTTAACGGGAGCATCAAATTCTTTCATCACCAAATTGCCAGTGATGGTTCCATCTTTTAAGGTGTTAAGTTTTAACGAAACTGTGTCTTTTTCATACACTGCTTGGTAACAGGTTACTTGTAAAGGTTTTTGCTCAATTGCTTTTGAATTGTCTCCCTCTTTTTTGCAACTTGTTAATCCCAAACATGAAATAATCATGTAAATCCAAAAATTGTTTTTCATGTTTTCTATTTTTTGTTATTTAAATTTAGCTCTAAATTACAAAATAATATCAAGTTATTAATAGAACTCAATGGTTGATTTTAATTCCCACACAATATAGTCCTTAAAAACAAATTCTTAATTAGAACAATGCGCTACACACTCATAAGTTTGAGTGGAGTAGCGCTTTTTTTTTGGAATTTATTTCTCAGATAATATTCAGAAAAATTGGATGTTTTTTTGTTAAAATGTTTTAATTAAAAATTTTACTATTTCATTTAATGATTTGTTGTAATTAAAACCATTACTTTTTAATTTAGTTAATTGTTTGTAGCGATTCGGAATTCCTACTTAAATCCTTATTTTTGCCTATCTTTAATAAAAATCATTCATGCATCAATATATCGATCAGCTTAACGAAGCCCAACGTGAACCAGTACTTCAAAAAGATGGACCAATGATAATTATCGCTGGTGCTGGCTCTGGAAAAACAAGGGTTCTTACCATTCGTATTGCCTATTTAATGCATCAAGGAATTGACGCTTTTAATATTCTATCGTTGACGTTTACCAATAAAGCGGCTCGAGAGATGAAAAATAGAATTTCTCAGATCGTTGGATCTTCCGAAGCCAAGAATTTGTGGATGGGAACCTTTCACTCAGTTTTCGCAAGAATATTACGTTCAGAATCGGATCATTTGGGGTATCCTTCAAATTTCACGATTTATGACTCTCAAGATTCTGCTCGATTGATTTCTTCAATTATTAAAGAAATGCAATTAGATCGTGATATTTATAAACCAAAACAAGTGTTGGGTCGAATTTCTAGTTATAAGAATAGTTTGGTTACTGTTAAAGCCTATTTTAATAATCCTGAACTGATGGAAGCCGATGCCATGTCGAAAAAACCACGCTTGGGAGAAATTTATCAACAATACGTTGAACGCTGTTTTAAAGCAGGCGCAATGGATTTTGATGATTTATTATTAAAAACCAATGAGTTATTAACTCGATTCCCAGAGGTTTTAGCTAAATACCAAAACAGATTTCGATATATTTTAGTTGATGAGTACCAAGATACTAATCATTCGCAATATTTAATTGTTCGAGCTTTATCGGACAAATTTCAAAATATATGTGTGGTTGGAGATGATGCGCAAAGTATTTATGCTTTCCGTGGAGCGAATATCAATAATATTTTGAATTTTCAAAAAGATTATGAAGGGGTAAAAACCTTTCGTTTAGAGCAAAATTATCGTTCTACCCGAAATATTGTGGAAGCCGCTAACACTATAATTGATAAAAATAAAACCAAGTTAGATAAAGTAGTTTGGACTGCCAATGACTTTGGCCCCAAAATAAAAGTACACCGCAGTTTAACCGACGCAGAAGAAGGCCGTTTTGTAGCAAGTACTATTTTTGAGCAAAAAATGCAAAATCAGTTGCATAACGGTGCTTTTGCCATTTTGTATAGAACCAATGCGCAATCTAGAGCTATGGAAGATGCTTTGAGAAAAAGAGATATTCCATATCGTATTTACGGTGGATTGTCTTTTTATCAAAGGAAAGAAATCAAAGATGTGTTGTGTTATTTGCGCTTAGTAATCAATCCAAAAGATGAAGAAGCTTTAATTCGTGTGATTAATTATCCTGCGAGAGGAATAGGGGATACTACTATCGAAAAGTTGACTATTGCAGCCAATCATTACAAGCGTTCGATTTGGGAAGTTATGCAAAATGTAGATAAAATTGATTTGAAATTGAATTCGGGAACTAAACAAAAATTAGCCGATTTTGTGACAATGATTCAGAGTTTTCAAGTCATTAATGAGAATCAAGATGCTTTCTATATTACCGATCATGTCGCTAAAAAAACAGGCTTGGTTCAAGAATTAAAAAAAGATGCTACTCCTGAAGGAATGGCTAAAATTCAAAATATTGAAGAGCTCTTAAACGGTATTAAAGATTTTACCGAAGGGCAAAAAGAAATTGATGGAGCTCGTGGTGCATTGTCTGAATTTATGGAAGATGTAGCCTTAGCAACTGATTTGGATAAAGATACCAGCGATGAAGATCGAGTAGCTTTAATGACGATTCACTTAGCAAAAGGATTGGAGTTTCCTCATGTCTTTGTAGTAGGAATGGAAGAAGATTTATTCCCATCAGCGATGAGTATGAGTACTCGAAGTGAATTAGAAGAAGAACGAAGATTGTTTTATGTAGCTTTAACACGTGCAGAGCATCAAGCTTATTTGACTTATGCGCAATCTCGTTATCGTTGGGGAAAACTAACAGATAGCGAACCATCACGATTTATTGAGGAAATTGATGGTCAATATTTAGAATATTTGACACCAGCTGAAAGTAATTATCGCTATAAACCACAAATCGATAGTGATATTTTTGGTGATGTAGATAAATCAAAACTTAGATTAGCTAAACCCGTAGCAGGTACTCCTCCAAAGTATACTACTAATAATGAACCCAAACCAGAAGCTGTTATTCGTAAATTAAAGCCAATGGGAACTACCAGTTCCTCTGGTAGTACCAATTTGTTTGACAATCAATTAGTGGTTGGAAATGTTGTAATGCATGAACGCTTTGGTAAAGGACAGATTCTTAACTTAGAAGGGGCTGGAGCTGATAAAAAAGCTGAAATTAAGTTTGAAGTTGGTGGAATTAAAAAATTATTGTTGCGTTTCGCAAAATTAGAAGTGATTGGATAAAATCAGTTAAAAGTTTATAAGAAATTGTACTATTTTTACTTATTAAATCTGTAACTTACTGGTATAAATTCGATCTTTCAAATAAAAACATAATCCTAGATGGCACAATTTATTAAAATATATGAAGATAAGCCTAATGAAGCTGCTATTGCGAAAGTAGTTAAAGTACTTCGTGATGGTGGATTAGTCATTTATCCTACAGACACAGTATATGGTTTGGGTTGCGATATAACTAATTCTCGGGCATTAGAAAAAATTGCAAAAATTAAGGGGATTAAATTGGAGAAAGCCAATTGGTCTTTTATTTGCCATGATTTAAGTAATTTGTCTGATTATGTTCGTCAAATAGATACAGCAACTTTTAAGATTTTAAAAAGAGCTTTGCCAGGACCCTATACTTTTATCTTACCAGGAAATAATAATTTGCCTAAAGAATTTAAGAAAAAAACAACCGTTGGAATAAGGGTTCCGGATAACAATATTATTTTAGAGTTGGTTAGACAATTAGGAAATCCAATTGTTTCTACTTCCATTCGTGATGATGATGATGTTATTGAGTACACAACAGATCCTGAGTTAATTTTCGAGAAATGGCAAAACTTAGTAGATGTTGTGATTGATGGAGGATATGGAGATAATATAGGTTCAACAATTATTGATTTATCTGATTATGAACCAGTTGTTGTAAGGGAAGGGAAAGGGAGTTTGGATATTTTATAAAAACGTTACATTGATAAATTATAGGTTACAGGTCGAAAGGCCTGTTTTTTTGCATAAAAAAAAGCGCCATTTATAGGCGCTTTTAAAGAATATTCTTGAGAAACTTATTGTTGTTTCTTCATTTCTTTTTCAATCATATCATAGAATTGATCAATTTTTGGTAAAACAACAATTCTTGTTCTTCTATTTTTAGAACGATTCTCCGGAGTATCATTTTCTACTAATGGAATATAAGAACTTCTACCAGCTGCTATCAATTGAGCAGGTTTTACACCTAAATCATTAGTTAATACACGGATAATTGAAGTAGAACGTTTTACACTTAAATCCCAGTTGTCTAATAAAACTCCGTTACTTCTGTAAGGAACATTATCAGTGTGACCTTCAACCATACATTCAAAATCAGGTTTATCATTAACTACTTTAGCAACTTTAGCTAAAACAGCTTTAGCTTTATCGGTTACTTCATAGCTACCGCTTTTGAATAATAATTTATCAGCAATAGAAATAAAAACTACTCCTTTTTCTACATTAATTTCAATATCTGGATCAGAAATACCTACAGAACTTTTTAAACTAGTCACCAAAGCAAGTGTAACGCTATCTTTTTTGGTTAATGCATCTTGCATTCTACTAATTTTTAAATCTTTCTCTTTGATTGTTTCTAAGGCTTTTTCAATGTTTTCAGCTCCTTTTGTTGTAAGAACTGTCATATCCTTAGAAGTATTGATCAATAATTGATTTTTCTCTTTCAAACCTTCTACAGTAGCTGTTAAACCTGCTTTCTCTTCTAAGCAAGAGTTCAATTTAACTGTAGCAGTATTTAATAAATCTTGAGTTTCTTTGTTTTTAGCTTCCAAATCTGTGTACTTTTTCTTGGACACGCAAGAGGTTAACAAAGTTAAAACCGACAAAGCAATTACTATTTTTCTCATAATTTTTATTTTAATGATGTTTTACAAAGTTAAATCTTAATATGAATACCTAGGTATAAAATATTGTTAAACTATCTTTTCAAAAACAGTGCCATTCTTAATAAAATAAGTATAGACGATGCTATTTACCTTGTAATATGACTTTTTTTGATAAGCTCCTCTCTTTTTAAAGTGCTTACTAAAATACTGATAAAAAGCGAAATGCGCTTTCAAAATTGCCAAAAAATGTTTAGGCTTACCTTTTGTTAAAAATTGTAGCCCTGCAATTCCATCCAATACCATTCTAAGAAAAAGGGTTGGGTATAAACTAGCTTTTGGCAAATTCTTGGTCAACATGTACAATGAATTTCTAAAATTCAATTCTGTTTTTTTGGGATTACCTTGCTGTAATGTTGCTCCTCCTACATGGTAAACAACGGAGTTTGGTACATACTTTATAATGTGACCTAAATTTATGGCTCTCCAGCACAAATCGATTTCTTCTTGATGCGCAAAAAAATCGGAATCAAATCCGTTTAATTCGTGATAAATCTCTGAGCGAATAAAGAAACAAGCGCCAGATGCCCAAAAAATTTCGATACTATTATCGTATTGTCCGTTATCTTTTTCAAGCGTATCAAAGATACGTCCTCTGCAAAACGGAAAACCATATTTGTCAATGAAACCACCTGCGGCACCAGCATACTCAAAGTATTCTTTGTTTTTAAAGTCTAATATTTTGGGTTGGATGATAGCTGTTTTGGGCTCGTTTTTAAACGTTTCGATAATTGGTTCTAACCAATTGGCAGTAACTTCAATATCTGAATTTACCAAAGCATACAGATCGGCGTCTACATTCTGTAGAGCTTCGTTGTAGCCCCCAGCAAATCCATAATTGTCTTTATTGATAATGATTTTGACTGAGGGAAAATTAGCTTTCACGTAAGCCACAGAATTATCTGTAGATGCATTATCAGCCACATAAATGGTGGCTTCTGGTGAATATTGAATAATCGTTGGAAGAAATTGTTCTAAAAGAGATTGTCCATTCCAATTAAGTATAACTACGGCTAATTTCATGGGTGAGTTTAAGAAGTTTGTTGAGATATGGGACCATATTCTGGGATTGATCTTAGGAATTCGTATTTTTCATTTTCGAAATCCATTGTGCAATAATAATGATTCAAACCATTGGTTACCATCAAAAATTGGGATTGCAATGTCATGTTGTATTGTGCAATTTGATCAAAAGTAGCTTGACTTATAGTGATATGTGGAGCTTTACATTCTATTAATGCGTGAATAGCGCCATTAGGATTAAAAATTACAATATCATAGCGCTTTCGCAAACCATTAACGTGTAACACTTTTTCTACATTTATTAAGGATTTTGGGTATTTTTTTTCTTGCATCAAAAATTGAACTACATGCTGACGTACCCATTCTTCAGGAGTAAGAATGATAAACTTTTTACGTATTTCATCAAAAATAGACACTTTATTTTCGCTATTTTTGAATCGGAAAGAGTAAGAAGGAAAATTAAGTTCTTGCATACTGCAAAAATATAAAATTGTTTTAGGTTTTGAGTTTAAAGTTTCACGTTGTTGAAACAAGGCCTGAAATTAGAAACTCGAATAAAAATAGAATGGACGAAGTAATAAAGATTGTTAACGATATAAAAGCTGGAAATATTAAACCTATTTATTTTTTAATGGGTGAAGAACCTTATTATATTGATAAACTATCTGATTATATTGAGGAAACAGTTTTAACAGAAGAGGAAAAAGGATTTAATCAAACGGTTTTGTATGGTCGTGATGTTTCTGTAGAAGATATTGTAAGTACCGCCAAGCGTTATCCAATGATGGCCGAACGTCAAGTGGTGATTGTAAAAGAAGCTCAAGAACTTTCGAGAACCATTGATAAGTTAGAAAGCTATGCCGAAAATCCAATGCCTACAACCGTTTTGGTGTTTTGTTACAAATACAAAACACTAGATAAACGAAAAAAAGTCACCAAAGTTTTGGCTAAAAATGGTTTGGTGTACGAAAGCAAGAAATTGTATGAAAACCAAGTTGGAGATTGGATTAAAAGAGTATTGGCAGGAAAAAAATACGCTATTGAACCCAAAGCTTCAGCGATGTTGGTCGAATTTTTAGGTACCGATTTGAGCAGAATCAACAATGAGCTTGAAAAACTAAAAATCATATTACCTGCTGAAAGTACCATTACAGCCCATCATATTGAGGAGAATATCGGTTTTAGTAAAGATTTTAATGTTTTTGAATTGCGAAAAGCGATTGGTGAACGCAATCAACTAAAAGCGTATACCATTGCCGAGAATTTTGCACAAAACCCCAAAGACAATCCCTTGGTAATGACAACAGGTTTGGTATTTAGTTTTTTTGTGCAACTGCTCAAATATCATGGATTGAAAGATAAAAATCCTAAAAATGTAGCTGCTGTTTTAGGGGTTAATCCATATTTCTTAAAAGATTATGATGTGGCGGTTAAAAATTATCCGATGAGAAAAGTTAGCCAAATTGTTGGCTCTTTACGAGATATCGACGTGAAAAGTAAAGGAGTAGGAGCCAATGCACTTTCGAATGGTGACCTGCTTAAAGAGATGTTGTATAAAATTTTCAATTAAGTACATATGACTACATTATTTAAAAATATCATTTTGAGTATTGGATTACTTTTAATGATGCCGTGGGCCAAAGCTCAAAATTCAAAAACGAATACTATAAAATACAACTCATTTGATACTTATCCAGTGTATTTAAAAGAGGATTTAGGGGTTACTTATTCTCCTCAAAAGACGATTTTAAAACTTTGGAGTCCTAATGCTGAAGAAGTTCAGTTACATCTTTATGCAAAAGGTAATGGAGGAAATGCTATTGCTACAAAAAATTTAACTTACGAAACCAAGACAGGTGTTTGGGTAATCGAATTGAAAGGAGATTTCCATAATACCTATTACACTTTACAAGCAAAACATGAAGGTAAATGGTCTAAAGAAATGCCCGATCCTTATGCCAAAGGAGTTGGGGTTAACGGTAACCGTGGGCTAATTTTTAATCCAAAAAGTATTAATCCAACAGATTGGAAAAAGGACAAACAACCCGAACTAAAGTCTGTTGCTGATATTATTTTATATGAAACGCATGTTCGTGATTTTTCTATAGATGCTTCATCAGGTATTAAAAACAAAGGTAAATTTCTTGGTTTAACAGAAACCAACACTAAAAATAGTTATGGCGAAAGTACTGGATTAGATCATCTAAAAGAATTGGGAATTACCCATCTTCATTTGCTTCCAGTTTTTGATTACAAATCTATTGACGAAGCTACTTTAGATAAACCACAATACAATTGGGGCTATGATCCACAAAATTATAATGCTCTAGAAGGCTCTTATGCTACTGATCCTTTTGATGGATTAGTGAGGATGAAAGAATACAAAGAAATGGTACTTGCCTTGCATCAAGCCAATATTCGATTGGTGATGGATGTAGTATATAATCACACTAGCTCCACTGATATTTTTGACCAATTGGTTCCAGGTTATTATTACAGAAATTGGACTGATGGTAAACGTTCCGATGCTTCGGCTTGTGGAAATGAATTTGCTTCTGATAGAATTATGGCGCGTCAATTCATGCTTTCATCGCTCAAATATTGGGTAAAAGAATATCATGTAGATGGTTTCCGTTTTGATTTGATGGCCATTCATGACATCGAAACCATGAATCTGATTTCAAAAGAACTCAAAAAAATTGACCCAACCATTTTCTTATACGGTGAAGGTTGGACGGCTGGGGACTCTCCACTTCCTTTGGAAAAAAGAGCTTTGAAAAACCATGTGAAGCAGTTGAATGATATTGCCGTTTTTTCTGATGATATCCGCGATGGGGTAAAAGGGCATTGGTCTAATGTTGAAGATAAAGGATTTGTAAGTGGTAATAAAAATCTCAAAGAAATAGTAGAATTTGGTGTCGTTGCTTCTACCAATCATCCACAGATAAAATACGATAAGAACAGAAGTTATGCACAGTTTCCTTATGCTGACAGTCCAACTAAAGTTATTGGTTATGTTTCTTGTCACGATAATAATACTTTGTATGATAAGCTAAAAATTGCCAATCCTACTGCTTCGGAAAAAGAATTGGTGGCAATGGATAAATTGGCGAATACTATTGTTTTGACTTCTCAAAGTATTCCTTTTTTGCATATGGGGGTTGAAATGAAACGTACTAAAAAAGGAGTTGAGAATTCCTATAATTCCCCAGATAGTATTAACAAAATCGATTGGAATTGGAAACATGAAAACAAAGAATTGTATCACTATTATAAAAATTTAGTAGCACTTCGTAAAGCGCATCCCGCTTTTAAAATGACTACAGAAAAAATGTTACAACAGCATTTGGATTTTTTAAGTACAAATGATCCTCTATTAGTAGGCTATACATTAAAAAATTATGCCAATGGTGATACATGGAAAAATATAAGAGTATACTATAATGGTGATACTGTTGCAAAAACAATCCCATTGGAAGGAACTTGGACAATTTCTTGTAATGGTGAAGCGATCTCTATCAATTCAGAGGAGAATACTCAAAATCAAACCGTCACTATACCTGCTCATAGCGCAATGATTTTATATCAGGAATAAGAATTTTGTTCCAAAATCTATAAAAAAATAACGATATTTGCAGTTCCGAAAAAATTAAAATACCACGATTATGGGAATGAATAAAAATACCATCCTAGGATGGGCTACATTTATAATGATTTTAATGGGATTATTACTTATAGCATTGGGAGCTTTTCGCTACAGAGACGTATCTGGATGGGGATTTGCAGCGGTTGGAATTGGGTTTTTAGCCAATGCTTGGGTTTTTAGCTCTTTGAAAGGACGTGTATAAAACAATAAACAAATAAACTTAAAATATGTCAGACGATAAGAAGGTCATTTTCTCGATGCAGAAATTGAGCAAAACCTATCAAGGTGCAGATAAACCAGTATTAAAAAACATCTATTTGAGTTTCTTTTATGGAGCCAAAATTGGTATTTTGGGTCTTAATGGCTCTGGTAAATCTTCTCTTTTAAAAATTATTGCTGGAGTTGATAAAAATTATCAAGGGGATGTTGTTTTTCAACCGGGCTATACCGTTGGTTATTTAGAGCAAGAACCAATTTTAGATGATTCTAAAACAGTAATCGAAATTGTTCGTGAAGGAGTTGCCGAAACTATGGCAGTTCTTGAAGAATACAACCAAATCAATGACTTGTTTGGTCTTGAAGAAAACTATTCTGATCCAGACAAAATGGATAAATTGATGGATCGTCAAGCTGCTTTACAAGACAAGATTGATGCACTTGGAGCTTGGGAAATCGACACCAAACTTGAGATTGCAATGGATGCTTTACGTACTCCTGAAGGTGATACACCAATCAAAAATCTTTCGGGTGGAGAGCGTCGTCGTGTAGCTTTATGTCGTTTGTTATTGCAGCAACCAGATGTATTGCTTTTAGATGAGCCTACCAACCACTTAGACGCTGAATCTGTATTGTGGTTAGAGCAACATTTAGCACAGTATTCTGGAACTGTAATTGCCGTAACGCACGACCGTTATTTCTTGGATAATGTGGCAGGTTGGATTTTGGAATTAGATAGAGGAGAAGGTATTCCTTGGAAAGGTAACTATTCTTCTTGGTTGGATCAAAAATCGAATCGTATGGCTCAAGAAGAAAAAGTGGCTTCTAAACGTAGAAAAACTTTAGAGCGTGAGTTGGACTGGGTACGTCAAGGTGCCAAAGGTCGTCAAACCAAGCAAAAAGCCCGTTTACAGAACTACGACAAACTTTTGAATGAAGACCAAAAACAGCTAGACGAAAAATTAGAAATTTATATTCCTAATGGTCCTCGTTTGGGAACCAATGTAATCGAAGCTAAAAATGTTGCCAAAGCCTTTGGAGAAAAGCTTTTATATGACAACTTGAACTTTACATTGCCCCAAGCAGGAATTGTTGGAATTATCGGTCCGAATGGAGCTGGTAAATCGACTATTTTCAAAATGATTATGGGCGAACAACAAACCGATAGTGGTGAGTTTACAGTAGGAGAAACTGTAAAAATTGCTTACGTTGATCAATCACACTCAAATATAGATCCAAATAAATCGATTTGGGAAAACTTTGCCGATGGGCAAGAATTGATTATGATGGGAGGTAAGCAAGTGAATTCTAGAGCTTATTTGTCACGTTTCAACTTTGGAGGAGGTGAGCAAAACAAGAAAGTATCAATGCTTTCTGGTGGAGAACGCAACCGCTTACACTTAGCGATGACTTTGAAAGAAGAAGGTAACGTATTGCTTTTAGATGAGCCTACAAATGATTTGGATGTAAATACATTACGTGCACTTGAAGAAGGTTTAGAGAATTTTGCAGGATGCGCCGTAGTTATCTCACACGATAGATGGTTCTTGGATCGTATTTGTACGCACATTTTAGCTTTCGAAGGCGATTCAGAAGTGTATTTTTTCGAAGGAAGTTTCTCTGATTATGAAGAAAACAAAAAGAAACGTTTAGGTGGCGATTTGACTCCAAAACGTTTGAAATACAGAAAATTGATTAGAGGATAAAACTAATCAACAATTTTTTCAATCCACTATTTACTTTTAAAGTAGGTAGTGGATTTTTTTATGCTATTATTTTATTTTCATTGTAAAAAATATTTTGTTTCTAATTAATAGTTTTTTCTTATTTTGGTAAAGTATTTATTTTGAGTTATATAACTGCTTTTTTTGGTGATTGATACCAAAGTCTTGAATGGAAATGAAACCTTATTTAATTTATGATTGTAACAAATTTACCCAAACAACCGCCACCATTTATTTCCTATTTGAAGGTGGGTAAATTATTGTATTATTCTTTGATTCTTTTTGTAATTGAAGCTTGGTTTTATGGTTTGCAATTGCGCTATGCTTTGTTACATCAAGGTGTACTTTTAATCATTTTATGGATAGGATGTTTTTTGTTTTCATTCGTTCATATTTTTTTGGTCTTGGCCGATGGTTGGTCCCGTTTTCAAAACTACAAAAGGGCTAAAGATCAGTTTTTTATCCACGGTTTTAACAGACGTATTTGTGATACCTATATTATCTCAAAATGCCAACGGATGGCTGCAATTGTAGCTGCCGAGGAATTAGGATTGGAAAAACAAGTAACGGAATATTATAAGCAAAAAGGAGTAAAATGGTATCATTTTATCCCTTATTTTATGGTGAATGACCCATTGTTTCTATTTAAGAAGAAGTTTTGGAATCGTACCTTTTTAGAACCAAGTTATCGTTCTAAATTTAATTTCAACGCAATTAAAATGAACATTTCGCAATAATGGAAGTGCAAAATATTTACAAATCGTATGGTGATTTAGAAGTACTTCGCGGGGTTTCTATGCATTGTGCGCCAGGAGAAATGGTTGGCTTGTTGGGGGGCAACGGTGCAGGAAAGACAACTTTATTCAAAATTATTTTTGGACTTATTCAACCGGATAGTGGGACGGTAACCTTGCCTCAACATCACGCAAAACCATTGGGTGGAATTATCGAAAAGCCAGGACTTTATGAATACCTTTCAGCGGCAGAAAACATCAAGTTGTTTGCTGGTTTGCAAGGGATAAATGCCACAGAAGCTTTTACTAACGAATGCCTTTCGCAAGTTGGTTTGGATCTCAAACGCAACGATCCGGTAAGTCGTTTTTCAATGGGAATGAAACAAAGATTAGCCATTGCAATAGCATTGTTAAATCAGCCAGCGGTTTTGGTTTTAGATGAACCTTTTAATGGATTAGACCCAGTAGGTGTAGCTGCTTTACGTGATTTGATATTGGAGCTCTGTAAAGAAAAAAAACTAGCCATTATTTTATCCTCTCATATCACAGAAGAATTGGCTAAATGTTGTCACCGTTTGTATGTGCTAAAGGGAGGTGAAATGATTCACAGTGGACCCACCCAAGAAATTCTGTCTACTCATACTGTTGGATATGCTCTTTATGGAAAAAGACTAAGTACAGCACTAGCATTAAAAAAGTATCCATTTAAAATACGAGGACAAATGGTGTGGGTAGCTATTAACTCCAATGAAATAAGTAAACTACTGCACGATTTACTCCTTGAAGGTATTGATATAGAATCTTGTATTCCTGATTACAGTATGAAAGAACTTTTTGAAATATAGGTATGATGTGGCAATTAATGAGAATTGAATGGTTTAAACTTTTCAAACAGCAACGAACCTATTGGGCATTAGCCGCCATTTTAATCATCGAAGGATTGGTTTTGGTGGGAGCTTATTTTCAAGGGACAGAAATCATCGAATTGTTACTAGAAAATCTTCGGAAATCCTTTTATTTTAAAGGAAAACTGTTGAATGGTAATCTAATGATTTATCTGTTATTGAATACACTTTGGTTTCATTTGCCTTTGATTTTGATGATTTTGGTATCTGGAATGATGACCACAGAATACAAAGACAAAACACTTCAAGCTACCTTTTTGCAACCTGTGAAAAAAGAGAGTTTTATCCTGTCTAAGTATTTGGTTGCATTGCAACTAACGATTCTTGTTTTGGCTTTTCTTGCTTTAACTTCTGTTTTGCTGTCTAATATGCTTTTTGGACAAGGTGATTTGATTGTGTATTTAGAATCACTTAATTTTTTCACTAATGAAGAAGCGAAGGAGCGTATTCTTTTTGCCTTTATTTCTGGAGGTTTTTCAATGTTGTTTTATACAGTGGTGAGTATGACATTGGCAATCATTATAAAAGAAGCCACAGCCACTTGGATTGCGGCTACTTTTTTTCTGGTTTTTACTAATTTATTGCTAAAAATAGATTTAAATTCTACTTTCTTAAACCAGTGGGCTTATGTAAAACTAATTGACAGTTGGCAATACTTTTTTTATCCTGAAGTGGAATGGGAGCAAGTAAGTTTTAATACTGTTTTATTGTTCATTTATACAGTAGCAACAGCACTTTTTGGTAGTTATTTATTCATTAAAAAAGACCTCGAATGATGCAGAAGTATTTTTTCATTGCCCTTTTTGTCATTACTAGCTTTACTTGTTTTTCACAACAAATAGACAAAGATTTTTTGTTGTTAAAGCAACGAATGGATTCTGTATCTTCTTTCACTGCGAAATTGGTCTTGGACGTTGATATTTCTTTTATTAATATGCCAACAAAGCAAGCAACATTAAACTATAATCGTGGTAAGAGAATGAAAATTGATGCAAAAGATTTTGTGCTTTTGCCCAAAAGAGGATTGGATTTTTCACTTAACAGTCTAACGGAATATCCTTATATCACTGTTGATAGGGGAAAAGAAGTAAAAAACGGCAGACTCTGTAAAGTCCTTAACATTATTCCCACAGATGCTAAAGCCGATTTTTCGATAGCTACTGTATGGTTGGACCAAAAAGCGAAACGTTTGCATACCACTGAAATCAATACCAAAAAAGATGGCGCGTATCAAATGGCGTTGGAGTATCAAAAAGCAAAAGACGTTTTACCTCAAAAAGTTGAAGTGAGTTTTGAAATTGAAAAATTAAAAATTCCAGTTAATTTTCTAGGAAAAGGTTCATCTATTGACCGTAAAAAGATGAAAGCTACTGCTGTTAAAAAAGGTAAAATATACCTATTATTGAGTTACGCTTCCATAAAAATGGCTGTTTAACATCTTCTGAAGATTTGCTTTATTTCCGAATAGAAAATAGTTTAGTTTAATCTTTCATTTTTGGTTGATCTTCATACCAATCATTAAAGGTTTTCGAAGTAGTTGTCATACTTTTCAGTACTCGATACACCATCAATACAATTAAAAAATTACCAATTATGAACAAAATATTCATAATCGTAAAAGAAGTTTCAAATTGACAAAAGGCAATTGTGAAAATTAAAAATGAAACAGTTATTACTCCAGTTAAAAAGGCTAAGTTTTTCATTTTGTTACAAATTAAAAATTTTATCGTTGCGTTGATTTTAACGAATCAAAATTCGCATAATCAATTGTTTTTCAAACGATAACATTTGTTAATTTGTAGTGAAATTTTTAAATCGATATATAAACCTTTTTGTTGTAATTTTTTTAGAAATCGCTAAACTGCAGGTTGCTTAAATTTTTATAAATACCATTTTCTATGGCAATCAATTCTTGATGCGTTCCTTTTTCTGTAATTTGTCCTTGATCTAAAACCAAAATTTGATCAGCACTACGAATCGTTGATAAACGGTGCGCAATAATGATGCTTGTTCTTCCTTCCATTAAAATCTCAAGAGCTTCTTGGACTAATTTTTCACTTTCGCTGTCCAAAGAAGAGGTGGCTTCATCCAAAATCAAAATACTTGGGTTTTTTAGCAATGCTCTTGCGATAGCAATTCGCTGTCTTTGACCTCCGGAAAGTTTAATTCCTCTTTCTCCGACCACAGTTTCAAATTGTTCCGGGAAACCTTGAATGAATTGTAGCGCGTTGGCTTGTTTAGCGGCCAACATAATTTCTTCATCGGTTGCATTGGGTTTACCGTAAGCAATATTTTCTTTAATGGTTCCTCCAAACAAAATCACATCCTGAGGAACAATGCTCATATTGCCGCGCAACGCTTCTAAATCATAATCCAGCATATTTTTGTTGTCAATGGTAATGCTACCTCCTGTAGTGTCATAAAAGCGCAATAACAAAGAGGCAATAGTAGATTTTCCTGCGCCACTCGGACCAACAATAGCAATTTTTTGACCTGATAAAGCGGTAAAACTTACTTCTTTTAAAACTTGAATTTCTTTACGAGAAGGGTAGGTAAAGGCAACATTTTCAAATGAGACATCTCCTTTTATTTTTGGAAAATTTTGATTTTCTATGCTATTGATTTTTTCTGGAATTTCTTCTAATAATTCAAAAACACGTTCGGTAGCACCAATGGCTTTTTGCATTTGCGCATACAATTCGGCTATGCCACCAGAGGAAGCACCAACATAACTCGAATAAAGAATAAAGGTGAATAATTCACCAACAGTGATTTCGCCAGCAATGCTTAATTGTACACCATACCAAACTACGGCTACTATTGTTCCGAACAAACAAACAATAATAAAAGAAGCAAAATAACCGCGCAATTGTCCACCTTTTATAGCCACTTTTACAACTTCTCTAATTTTTGTAGTGTAGCGTTCAATTTCATACCATTCGTTGGCAAAGGCTTTTACTATGCTAATACCTTGCATTGTTTCTTCGACCACAACTTGGCTTTCGGCTACTTGATCTTGAACTTTTTTAGAATATTTACGAATAAATCTACCGAAAAACACTGCAGCAACACCAACTAGCGGAACAACAGAAATCATCATTATAGTCAACTTGATATTGATACTAGCCAACATCACAAAGCTCCCTATAATCAGAATGAATTGACGCAAAAACTCGGCAATAGTCGTAGTTAAAGTATCTTGAATTTGACTGATGTCGTTGCTGATTCGGCTATTCAATTCGCCCACACGTTTCTGAGAGAAAAAAGACATTGGTAGTTTGACCAAATTGGTATATAATGCTAATCTTACATTAGCCAATGTGTTTTCGGTAAAATTCACGAAAAGTGACAATCTAAAAAAAGAAAAAACTGATTGTAGGATCAATACTAATCCTAATCCTAAAGCGATTTGGTTGGCTAAGCCACTGTCCTTTTTATTGACACAATCTACCAGCATTCCCATAAATTTAGGAAAAGCTAGTGCCGTTACACTCGTTAATAACAAGAACAATAATCCTAGGTAAAATTTCCAAGTATTTTTGCCTGCATATTTGAAAATAATTTTGGCTTTGTTTATTGAAGAGGCTGTGATTTTGGCTTTCGGCAAATCGTTTTCTTTAAATCTTCCCATTGGTGTTTATTTATGCTTCAAATGTACCATTCTGAAAATGGAATTCAAAAAAATAATGGACTTACTGTTTAAAACTAAATTGCTGTACGTGAGGTTTTAATAGAATTAGGTTTAATTTTTTTGATTTTTTTCAAAAAAAAGTCTTGCAAATACGAATTCTAGCTGTATATTTGCACACGCAATCGGGCGATTAGCTCAGCTGGTTCAGAGCACCTCGTTTACACCGAGGGGGTCGGGGGTTCGAACCCCTCATCGCCCACAGATTTTCAAAAACTCCAAAGTCATCAGATTTTGGAGTTTTTTTTTGGACAGCTCTCAAGTTTATTGGATTTTACTTTTTATGAAGACCAATAAAATGTTTGCTTAGTTTTTCTGAAATCTCTTTTGGTTGATTGGCTGTACTAAAATTAACTCATTGTGTCTTTCGATTCTTGGGATGGAGTTGATTTTGAATTTAGTGTTTTTTAAGCCGTCAATGAATTTTTTGTTTCTAGTATTGTCAGCTTCACTGAGTGTCATTGTGTTAAAAAGTAGGTAGCCATTATCTTTTAAAAGTGATAAAGTCTTATCTCTAAAATAAGGCTCAAATAAAAAGCTAGGCATTTCAAGATCTTCAAAAACATCAATGATAATTAAATTGTATTGATCTTTGCATCTCAAAACAAAATCGAGAGCATCTTGTATTTTTATTTCTAGATTAGGAATTTGGTCAAGTTGAAAGTAAGAATTTGCAACTTCAATTATTTCTTTATCAATTTCAACACCTGTAATTTGGCCTTTAAAATGGATTTCATTAACTAATGTTTTAATTACACTGCCTCCAGCCACACCAAGGACTAAAATAGTATCCATAGTTTGTATGGTATTAAAACCAATTTTTCGAAGTCCTATTCTAAGGATGCGCTGCAAACTACCATAGGAATAGTTTGTGTTTTCGGAATCAATCAGTAACTCACCATTAGTCCAAGTGACTTCAATGCTTTTGCTAACAGATGATTTCGATTTGTAAATATTTATAGGGATAAGGTAACTAAAAAGTTTTTTTAGCATTTCAAATTAAATTTATTCAAAAATACCATTTTAATCATTTATTTTGCTCAATATTTTTAAAACAATGAAAAAGCAAATTTATAAGTGGATCTTTTTTGATCTAATGGGTTGGAAGATTGTTGGCGGTATTGAGAGTGAGGTTAAAAAGTGCGTTATGATGGTAATGCCACATACTAGTAATCACGATTTTTATTTAGGTGTTTTTACAAGAGGAATCGTTGGTTTAGAAATGAATTGGATTGGTAAAAAAGAGCTTTTTATGTTTCCTTTTAATTATTACTTTAAATATATGGGGGGCGAACCCTTAGACAGAAGTGGAGGGTTGAATAAAGTTGATGCTATAGCTTCTATATTTAAAAGGAGAGACGAATTTCGTTTAGCGGTTGCTCCAGAAGGTACTCGTAAAAAAGTATCTCAATTAAAAACAGGGTTTTATTACATAGCTCTTAAGGCAGAAGTACCTATTATTCCGGTAGCTTTTGATTTTGGAAAAAAAGAAGTAAATTTAGGTAAGCCCTTTTTTCCAACTTCTAATTATGAAGCTGACTTGAATGAGTTGAAAAAACATTTTGTTGGAGTAGAAGGAAAAATTCCAACAAATGGATATGATTGGTAATTAGTTTTTTCTTCTTTTTAAAAAACATTAATCTTGTTCGTATACTTTGAAAGAACCATTCTTGTAAAAAAAGACAATTTTTTCGATTTGTTGTTTTGAAGTATTGCTAATTGAAAAATTTGTTGGTTCAACATTTTTGAAATTTTCCCCTTGGATTTGCTTTTTTTCTTTGTCTAAACCAGAAGTGTTAGAGAGAGAAGGGTGAGTTTGATTTTCTAATTTTGAAACATGTTCATCTGGAAAACTTCCTTTTCCTATAAGTAGCCAATATAGATTTACTTCTGGAAATTCTTCTATTATTTTTAAAACAAAGTCCAAACTAGGTTTGTTTCTGCCGGAAAGGAGGTGAGACAAACTAGACCTTTGTACACCAATTCTATCGGCAAAAGTAGCCGCATTCATACTGTAATAGTCAAGTAGATGTTCTAGTCTTTTAATGAAAATATCTAAGTTTACCATTGTAAATTATTTTGATAGTACGAGTCTTTACAAATGTAATTAATTGTTTTCATAA
>ERZ724511.107-NODE-107-length-29726-cov-13.003505_pt1 | contig 29726 bp, 44 predicted proteins | sample MGYA00376044_ERZ724511 | MGnify/ENA primary metagenome ERZ724511 (study PRJEB28724, sample SAMN07190887) | wastewater metagenome | isolation source: effluent of sewage treatment plant in Hong Hong | place: USA: Christiansburg, Virginia | collected 2016-03-01 ...
CAGATACGAGAGGTCACTGGGTTAAGAAAGATGAGAACAGTTACGTCTATGAACTCTTCCCCAACAGAGCACGACGGAGGGCTAAGAAATGACCCCCTCACCTACTCCCCAAGGGAGCCGCTATGTACGAGTCGAACACCCACACAATCACCATTTCGTAGAAGTGACCATGACCGCTACAGGCGTACCTGGTGAAATTAAACGTATGCAGTGTGCTTTCTGTGGCCTCGCCCCTCTAGTACAGGAGGAAGCGAAGACCGAGCTACAGAAAGCGTTTGACGAACAGCCTCAGTTTCACGATGCCCCTACACCTACCATAGAGCTGGATGAGTTGATTGGAAACTGTATCCCTCATCTAAATGAAGAAGGTGGAAGCTGTGCGATATATAAGGGTAAACCCTGTAACTGCGGAATTGATGAACTCAAAGCAGCCCTCCAGTCACACATTGCAGACCAGGTGAGGGAAGCAATACAAAAGTTTGAGCCGTTTTTTACAGGCGACCACAGTAAATGCCCTAACCCTATGACCTGTATAGGGTACGAAAACGCTCGTTCCGACTTCGATAATGAGAAGGCAATTCTTCTTGAATCCCTCAAGGGAGATACAAAGAAATGAGCTGGCTTAAATGGTATTTCTGGGACTCAAGGCGTTGTGAGCATGTTCCTGGTGACTGGGCGATGATTGATCTAGGGCGACATAAGATTAAACACTGTATTAAGTGTGGAAGGTGTGTAGATTTCATATGAGCGCCATTACAGGAAAAGATGAGCTAAAACCAAACCCAGGAAGTAAAGAAGCTCAAGACCAAGGCTGTACCTGTCCCGTTTTGGATAACAACCACGGTAAGGGTGTAGGCGGGTTGTTTTGGATGAATAGCGACTGCCCGTTACACGGCACTAATCACTAGGTGACTATCCCTTGACAACACGTAGCTAACGGAGTAGAATAAGGATATGAGATACACAATTGCACGATTAAATAGAGAGTTTCCCAACGAGGACGCTTGCCTAAAGTTCCTCTTTGAGGCTAAAAAACTACAGGCTTGCCCACGCTGCGGAACTGAACCACGCTTTTACAAACTAAGTGGTCGCAAGTGCTACTCCTGTATGCACTGTGCCTTGCACATCTACCCTACGGCTGGAACGATATTCCACAAGTCCGAAACGCCGCTAAAGTCTTGGTTCTTTGCGATATTCCTATTCGGCAACAGTAAGAACGGAGTTAGTGCCAAAGAATTAGAGCGACACCTGGGCGTAACCTATAAAACAGCCTGGCGTATGGCTAGGCAGATACGTTCACTAATGGCTGACGGCGATAGTCCGTTAGGTGGCATTGTAGAGGTAGACGAAACCTATATCGGCGGCAAGTCAAACAGTGCCGGGCGGTTTAAGGATAAGACGGCTGTTATTGGTGCTGTTGAAAAGCAAAAGAACACAAGCCGAGTAAAGGCTATCACTAGCCAAAAAGTAAACGCTGCGATTGCCCTGCCGTTCATACGTGCCAGTGTAAAGGCTGGAACAAGCATACAGACGGACGAGAGCCGTATTTACAGCCGTTTGCACCACGAATACGAGCATAGTAGCGTAGTTCACAGTAAAGGGCAGTATGTGGACGGTGATACGCATACGAACACCATTGAGGGCTTTTGGTCGCAGATGAAACGGTCAATTGACGGCACGTACCACTGTGTATCGCCTAAGCATTTACAACTGTACGTGGACGAGTTTGTTTACCGCTATAACTTGCGGAACGCCCCTGTTTTTCCTGCTTTGATTGCACAGGCTTGCTTGCCAGTCGCAGGAGTTGGAGAAAGTCATGTCTAGTCATAACCCTATTATACTACTTGAATTGTTTTCTGGTATGGGCAACGTCAGTAAGGCATTTATCGCCCAGGGTGGCAAGGCGTATCGTGTAGACTGGTCGCCAAAGATTGAGGCTGAACTACACGCTGACGTTTCTAAGCTGACCGCACAGGACGTTATAAGCCTTTGTGGCGGCGTACCTGATGTTATATGGGCAAGCCCACAATGCACCACGTACTCAATCGCTACACACCGTCACCGAACGCTTAAAGAGGGTCTAGTGGCTAAGACGGAACTAGCCCGGCACGATGACCAAGTAAACATAGCATTGTGGAAATTGATTGACGAGCTAATAGCACTTGGCACGAAATACTACTTTGTAGAAAACCCAAGAGGACGTATGCGGCATATGCCATTTGTCCAGGGTCGCCCACGCTACACGCTTACCTATTGCTCATACGGCAACAAGGGCAACGCTAACGGCTACACTGACCAGTACGTTATGAAACCTACTGACGTATGGACGAACCACCCTAACCCACAATTCCTGCCACAATGTACCGTAGTCAATCCGCCACACCTACACGGCGAGTGGGGCAAGGCTCATAAACGAGATTACATCAGCCGGGGAGAAATGCCCCAATTGCTAACTAACCACATAGCTGAAAGGGCTATAAAAATCTAATGTTAAAAGATAAGAATACGTGCTATGATGGGATAGTCACCAATCACTAACTAGTACGCAGAGGAGAGAGCGGGGGCTAGCTCTCTGAGAAGCCAAACATTCGCACGGGCGGCACAATAAACTAACTGAGCGTAACGCTCACGGAGGACATATGAGTAGAACCACTGAAATATCAGGAATGAAGCGACCTGTATGTGCAAGTTGCTTTGAATATCCAGAGAACTGTATTGGCTGTGAGTGGCACAACTGTGCTATCTGTGGCGAAGAGTTATCCGATAGTGAAGCCTATGAATACCGAGGTGCAATAGCCTGTGAAAAGCACCACGAAGAAATGATTACTAAGCGAGACGAACAGCGTCAAAGAGTAATGGAAGTCACGGGGGCTTCTGTACGGTCGCAAGCAGATGGTGAATGGGCTAACGGCGGTTATAAGACCATGAAAACCGATGCAGGTGGTCGCCCTATCACTAAAGTTAAAGAGCCTTTGGCACTTAAAGAATACGAAGAGGGTAAATTATGAGCAAGGGAAGCTACCCGCCCCAGCATGAAGACAGGTGGTGCGTAAAGTGCGAACGCCTGCACAGTCACTTCCACCCTCATAACGTGGCCTACTATGACGCTACAGACCCAGACAGCGAGGGTGAGAGTCGAGCGAAAGAACAGCCTGTCGTACGCAAGCCAGTGATGTCTAAAGAAGATACACGGAAGAAGCTGAGAGAAGAACTTTTAAAGCGCCTCGGCATACCAGCGCACTACTACGTTAACATAGACGATAAATTGAACAACATAGATACTGTCATGTCCCTCATTGAGCAAGAGAAGGTAGAGGCAGTCCTAGTAGAACTTAAGAAATACAGCTTTGGTGCTGATCAGAAAGTCATATTAGATCGGATAAAGGAGCTAGAGAAATGAAAATTGATAAAATAGATCGATTTGAAGTGATAGACAAAACAGGTCGTGCGTATGTAAAAGGTAGTATCTATGGAACACCCGTAAAAGTAAAACTATCACTACAAGACGATGGCCGAACATTCAACTTGTCGAGAGCTAGGACTATCATTTTAAACCCCCTTATGCTATAATAAAGACTGATTAAGCTCCTTCTATTCTAAGACAGACATCCCACAGTCCTGGTAGCACCTTTACCATGACCAACTTTCCATACTACATGTCCCTCCAAGGACTCTTTATAGTTAAACAAACACATCTCGCATAGAAACAAATACAGCGATAGCCAGGTAAATGGATGTCTTTCTCTTTGTAGAAGGGCTTTTTTATTATGAGGGGAAATTATGGATTTACAATCATACATCAACAAAGTACTCAATCAAATCAGTGATAAGGACGTTGAGGAAGTACATTTCGATATTAGTTTCAACCCTATGTCGGAAAGGGTGGATGAGTCCTCTGATAACCGTATTATCTTCACTGTATGTATAAAAAACCCGAGTTATAACGCATATCTAGACTGCATGAAGCGTAAGAACTACATGACAGGTCAAGAATGGTATGGCAGGTTCAAGGAAGAAATGGGTGAGGATGCAAATAATTGCACAGGATGTTCTTGTGACGCAGTTGAAGCAGCTCTTAAGGCAGCAGGTCTATGAACATGTACGACCAAATAGACGCCGACATAACAGCATCTATCCTAGAACAAGAAGTTTATAGAGAACTCACAAGTATGTTTAAAGACAAACGTATAGCTAAAGGATTCTCCATCTCTGATCTTGCCCTAGAAGCAGGTGTTAAAGCTAGCACTATAAAACTATTTGAAGAAGGTAAAACACAACTCAAGCGTGAAACAGTACGAAAGATAGGGAGGGTGTTGAATGCGTAACTTCATTAAACAGAACATTGACACTATCACTGCATTTCTACTTGGAATGTTCGTAGGTGTATGGTCTATCATCTTTGCTTTTTATCTAGGAGTGTTACGACTAATATGAGTGCTTCATGTAAGTTCGATCGTAGATGGGTATGGTTTGGAGTAGGTCTGTATCGTGAGCATCAAGTATGTGACATTCACCTGCCGTTTACATTGATAACTGTTCGATGGGGGTATGATGCCTAGTAAAGACGAACTCAATCCTAAACAAGAACTATTTTGTCAACTTTATGCAACAGACCGAGAGTTCTTTGGTAACGGTGTGCAGGCATATATTGAAGCATACGACCCTGATACCTCTGTTAAGAACTGGTATAAGAGTGCATGTGTGAGTGCTTCTAAGCTACTAAGTAATGCTAAGGTGTATAACCGTATAAACGAACTGCTTGATGAGGCTGGCTTAAACGATAGCTTTGTAGATAAGCAACTACTGTTTATTATCTCTCAACATGACGACAAATCATCCAAGGTTGCTGCAATTCGTGAGTACAACAAGCTAAAGAGTCGTATAACTGACCGTCTAGATGTGCGTGTTAAAGAACTTCCAAAGCCTATATTGGGTGGTGTCACAACCATAGATGAGATAAAGACGGACGATTCTACTAACTAGAGTGCCAAAAATCACGGCATTATATAAAAAGGGTACGTCATAAATGGCATATATAGAAACAACTGCCCTACACAAGCTGCTTAAACTGCGAAAACGTATACGTGGTGTACAAGGTGGCACATCTGCATCTAAGACCATTTCTATAGAGCAGATATTTATTGATAAGTACCAGCAGAAGTATAGCCGTCCACGCATAGGCAGTATCACCAGTGAATCATTCCCACATTTAAAGCGTGGTGCAATTAGGGATTTCAAGAACATACTTATCGAACATAACTATTGGAAAGACTCGAACTGGAACGCAACTGATTTCATATACACATTTGAATCCGGTAATAAGCTAGAGTTCTTTTCACTCGATCAGCCACATAAGGTACGTGGACCGAGGCGTGATGATCTATTTATCAATGAAGCTAATAACATACCAAAGGAAACGTTCGAACAGCTCGAAGTTCGTACAAGAGACACTATATGGCTCGACTGGAACCCATCTGCACCATTCTGGTTCCACGATGAATATCTAGGCAGGGATGATGTAGACTTTATCATTCTTACCTACAAAGACAATGAAGGTTTACCAGAATCAATCGTGCAGTCAATAGAAGCACGTAAGGCTAATAAGTCATGGTGGCAAGTATACGGACTCGGACAGCTTGGTGAAGTTGAAGGTAGAATATACAAAGATTGGAAAATTATTGATTCTGTACCACATGAGGCTCGCTTAGAGGGATATGGTATGGACTTTGGCTACACGAATGACCCTTCAGCCATTATTGCCGTCTACTACTACAACGGCGGCTATATCCTAGATGAAATCACCTACCAAAAAGGTTTATCGAATAAGCAAATAGCAGACATTCTCAACAATCAAAAGCCGGCACTTGTTATAGCTGATTCAGCAGAACCTAAGAGTATAGACGAGATAAGAAGCTATGGCGTAAACATTATGGGTTCTAACAAGGGGCAGGGTTCAGTACTTCAGGGTATCCAGTACGTTCAAGACCAGCGTATCAGCCTTACAAAGCGATCAACGAATCTCATTAAGGAGTACCGAAACTACATGTGGAAAACAGATAAGGAGGGCAATATCATTAACGAACCTGAACACACATGGTCACATGCCATGGATGCAGTCAGATACAGGCTTGAAGCGCTTAAACCAAATATAGACGACGATCAAGAAATATACGCACCTGAATGGGTGAAGAAATCAATGGGGTTATAGATGCTTAATTTAAATCTTGGAAGCGGTACCTCAAGAAAACAAGACTACCTCTCAATAGACCTCTACACACCTGAAGCAGATGTGATGATTGATCTTACACGTCCTTTGCCGTTTGACGATGAATCAGTTGATAACATTTATGCTTCACATGTCGTAGAACACTTCTCACGGGATGAGTGGGAATCAATCCGTAAGGACTGGGTACGTGTACTTAAGCCAGGTGGAGCGATTGAAATAAGGTGCCCCGACATTATCAAGGTGTGCCAGAAGTTCATTACGAATCCTAGTGATGACTTCAATATGAAAACACTATACGGCCTGCAAACAAATGAAGGTGAGTATCACAAGAATGGATTCACCGTCGGTTCACTTGTTTCAAGTTTCCCAGATTTGCTATCAGAAATACTTGCACCTTCAACAGATTATGAACTACATATGCGATTCACTAAGTAACCTCTAGCAACATAGCATTTAAACCAAAAATAAGGTATAATGTATAAGACTAAAGACGGTGTTGTACGGCCCCCATTGGCTAAGCAATCACCTACATCTAAAAAAGAGACTACTAAAGTAGAATCTGGCGAGAGCAAACTCCATGAAGTCATGGAGATGTTTGAGTCGTGGCGTTCTTATCGCCGTCGTATCGAAAAAGAATGGATACGAGACAACAAGCTTTACAACAACCAGCGTGTCACTGATGACCGCTACAAAGGCGTGTCTGATACATTCGTCCCGATGGCATTTTCCACCGTTGAGACTATTTCATCTGCTATCGTATCAGGTGATCTAAACACTGACTTCATTCCACAAGACATTTATAAATACATTGAAGACAAGTATGTAAGCAATCTTCCTATCCCTGAAGGCATTACACAGGAAGACGCTAAAGCAATCAAGGAAACCTACCTTAAACAAAAGATACAGGAAGTCATACAGGGCGGCATCATCAGCGAGGAAGACATTGAAGCACTAAACGCTTTATATGACTACTTCTGGTACAAGGGTGACTGGGACGAGAAGTTAGAAAAGCTCGTTAACTCTGGTTTACGTATTGGTACTGGTGCATGGTGGTTGTCATGGGATGTAGATCATCCAAAACTAGAAACTGTTCCATTCCCTGATTATATATTTGACCCACATGCTCGTGATGATGAATCTTGCCGATATACAGGCAGAAGGTATCTTGCTGATCTTGAAACCCTAAAAGAAGAAATGATTCTCGACCCAGAAACAGGCGAGAATAAAAAGCGTTTCCATGGTCTTGAAGCCATTGATGAAGAAGCAACCTCTGCAACAAAGGCAGAAGAAGATAAGACAGACAAAGAACTCAAAGAAGACATGATGTATATCTCTACGACGAGTATTGACCAGAACTCTGGTCAGGTAGAAGTAATCGAACTTGTCGTAAAAGACCGTTTATATACCGTCGTGAATCGTAAGGTGCTTGCTGAAGATATTGAACATCCTGTTGTTTCCCAGGCAAAACTTAAAGGAATTGATATTAAACAGTTCATGCCTGGTATCACATGGGCGAACTATAAGGACGAATCACTTCTTGTAGGTAAGAGTGAGATTTCTACATTTTGGAAGGAACAGGAACGTCTTAACGATGTCACCAACCAAAAGAGTGACGCCATCACTCGTGCGTTACTACAGAACTACCGTGTTGACCCTTCATTGAAGTCACAGGCTAAGGCATTGAACGTGCCTGGCGGTGTGGTATTTGGTCAGTCTGGTCAGTATGAAGTGCTTGATAGCGCAACTGTACCTAATGCAGCATTCACCGAAGAAGCATCAATCAAAAACAATATACGTGAAGCCACCGCTACCGATCAGGTCGTAAAGGGTGTAGGTTCAACATCTGACATCACTGCTACAGAAGCAAACCTACAGGTTGCACAATCTGGGCAGAGGATTGAACGAAAGATTAAATCTATCGAACGCGGTCCATTACGATCACTTGCACGTAAAGTATTCCTGCTCATTCGTCTCTTCATTGATGACCCCCTACTTATCCCTACGAACTCAAATAAGGGAATCATGCCAAAGCTATTTGACCCACGTAAGTACACACAGGATTTTGAACCACGAGTTGTGTTGAACATTAATCATAAGCAGCAAATGCGAGCAGAACGGGAAACCGCACTGCAAGCTTACACGATGCTCATTCAAGACCCTACAAACAACTTAGAAGAAGTCAAAAAGGCTTTACTACCTAAAATTGTTGATCTTGATAAGGCACAGATTGATTTAATCACTACACAGGCTCCTCAACAGATGGGTGCAATGTCACCTATGGGAGCTGAAGGGGTAGTCGCACAATCTGGTATGCCTATGGATGGACAGGGAGTGCCACCTGAAATGGCTCAAATGTCTGTGGGGATGCCAGCATGATCGAATTTAAAGATGACGAGCTTGTAACGCTTACTAAAGACTACCTAAATTCTAAATTAGGTATGTATCACATGCAGCTATTAACGAACAAGGCAGCAGGGTTCACACAGCTTGCTCAGAACATTAATACCCAATCACCACAACGCTATACCGATAAGGCTTCAGGAATCATTGAAGCAATAAATGATATTAAAGCACCTTTGAGTGACGATATGACGGTAGTGCAATAGACCCTCCGAAGTCTACTACCGTCATATGGCTACTCAAGCCAACACATTAACAACCAATCGAGAAGAGGACGCGGGCTATGTCCTGCCGTGGCAATAAGATATAGCGTGTTAACTTTCTAACTTATCTAAGAAAGGTAACACCGTCTTTAGTCAAAATTGCCGCGTCTTCTTCTCGGAGGGTCATTAACAACTTAGGAGAACGGAATGGAACCAACCACAACCGAACCCACTGCAAATCCTGGCGTAGAAGAACCTACACAACCAGTTGTTGCAGAGGAAGTTACGGCGGAAAGCCCAGACCAAGCAAATGTAACGGAACCATCGGAGCCATCTACGGATGACAACTCATCATGGTTGCAAAGTAAGGGCATTGACCCGAACTCACCGGAAGCAGTTGCAAAACTTGCAGACATGGCACGTAACGCTGAAAAGCTTATGACCACGAAAGCACAAGAAGCAGCAGAACTTAAGCGTTCACTTACATCAACAGCACCACAAGCTGACGATGGAATGCAAGAGTTTATAGCCGACTATAAGCGGGATAAAATGCTCACTTCATTCAAGGATACACATCCTGACTGGAAGGAACATGAACCCGTTATGACCGAGCTATTACTGAAAGAATCACCATCTGGATATTCTTATGGTCAGCTTGTTAACGCAGGGATTATCCCATTAGAGGCGGTATACACGATGGCAAAAGGGTCAGCAGATGTTGAAGGAATTAAGAAAGCTGCTCAACAAGAAATACTCCAAAGTGTTGCGAATAAACAACGCGCTGCTGGTACGACGGCGAATGCCACGAACTCAGCGCCTAATCAATCCACTAAAGAGTTCAAAGACCTTTCAATCGCTGAAATGGAAGCCAAACTAGGCATCGTCAGGAACTAAACCTTTAGTTAATAAAGGGACAAACAAATGGCAGCTAACAAGACAACCGATCTGACACAAGAAATGTCAGTCTACTACGAGAAGGTTTTCCTGGCTCGTGCAGAATATGAATTTATTCACAAAGAGGGCGCTCAAATGCGTACTCAGCCACAGAACGGTGGTAAGCAGGTGAACTTCACCCGCCACACGCCTTTGGCAACTGTTACCACAGCACTTACTGAAGGTACAAACCCATCAGAAGTTAACCTTACCGCTACGACTGTATCAGCAGCACTTGCTGAATACGGTACAACCGTTAAGATTTCACGCTTCCTTACTCGTACGGGTATCGACGCAAACAACAAAGAAAAAATCGAAGTTGTCGGTCAGAACATGGGCGAAACCATTGATGAACTTACCCGCAACGAATTGTTCACTGGTGCAACTGCTCAGCTTGCCGGTGCAAAGGCAGCACTTACTGACATCTCTGCTTCTAACACGCTTAGCGCAGCAGAAATCCGTAAGGCTGTTCGTACCCTCAAGACGAACAAGGCTCGCAAGTACCAGGGTCGCGGTTCATGGATTTGTAAGACTGGGCCATTCCCTGCTTACGACCTCATGGGCGACACCACTTGGGTAAACGCTACAACCTATGACAATAACGCTGAAGGCATCTATAAGGGTGAAATCGGTCTATTGTACGGTACTCGTTTCCTCGAATCTGCTAACCAGAAGACAGAAGCTTCTACCACTACGGTATATAGCAACTTCATTCATGGTTCAGACGCATTCGGTGTCATGGACTTGGAAGGCGATAAGCCACAACTGTTCATCGTTCCTAACACGAACATTGATAGCGGTAACCCTGCTGGTCGATTCTCGACTGTTGCATGGGCGGCATCGTTCGTTGCAAAGACCTTAAATTCTAGCTGGTTAATTAATGTGAAAACTGGAGCAACAGCGTAGTCAATGCTTGATGGTTCCCCTGTATAATGCTATAATTAGAGCATTAAGGGAGAACCAACAATGCATAAAGAATGCGTAGTTTGTAACAAACAATTCACTAGACCAAATGGATACTCTCAGAAGCAGTGGCTGAACCGAACAACCTGCTCACGAAAGTGTAGTGCGAAACGGACAGCCACACTTCTGAAGGGGACAAAACAGAGCGAAGAAACGAGACAAAAAAAGAGTGTAGCACAAAAGTTAAAATGGCAAGATTCAGAAGAACGAGCCAAACGAACTAAAGCAATAACTCGAAAAATGCATACGAAGGCATACAAAGAGCATCACAAAGCTAGTCTCCGTAAGTACTTTGACAATCCAGATAATAAACAAGCCATTAAAGAGCGTGTTAATAAAGCCGTTAAAACTAAGTTCGTACCAAATACGCACAGAGCTAGAGGTTCAGTTACATACATATATGCTGAAAACCAAAAAGGTGTTAAGTCACCCATAAAAGTTGATACAGCAGACTATGAAGCGCTAAAAGGATACAGATGGGTTATGCAGAATACTGGTTATGCAGAAGCGACCATCAATTCAAAGCGAGTGCTTATGCACCGTATGCTGCTAAAACCTGAAGGTAGAAAACAAGTAGACCATATTAATGGCTTTAAGAACGACAACAGACGAGCGAACCTACGAACCGTGACACCTGCTCAACAGAGCTATAACAAGAAACGCGGGCGTATGAATACTAGTGGGTGTAAAGGTGTCACGTACTCAAAAGATGCTAAGAAGTGGCGTTCAGTTATTTGGAAAAATCATAAGAGGTACCATCTAGGATATTTCGACGATATTAAACAAGCCTCACAAGCTTACAATAACGCCGCAATAAAATTACATGGAGAACACGCTAGCTTAAATAAATAGGAGGGAAATATGGACGACAAACTTAAAAAAGAAATCTACGACACTTACCAAAACGGTGCATGGTCACCACTACAGCTTTCATATAAGTTCAACGTAGAAGTATCCGAAGTGCTTGATGCAATCGGTGAAGGACAAATGAACGAAGTCACACTTGTTGGCGATCAGATCGATGCAGAAGATGTCGGACCAGGCGCAACAATCAACCGTGGTACGAAGCAAAGAGTGAAGTACACAAAGAACTAATTATGTTTGTTGATTCATCCCGTAAAAAAGACCTCATGCAATTAAAAGCATGGATGAATGACTTCTCATACACGCCTGCAAGACGCAAGATGTTCTTTCGTACTTACCAGAAGATTCAGTCACAGATACACGATAAGAAATTGGCAAGTATGCGTGAGCGTCTTGTAAAAGCCGTGAAAGCAAAAGACAAAAACGAAACATGGAAAATCACTAATCAGATTAAAGACTATGCAAAAGAAGAACGCATGGAAAAAGGAACAATGTAATGGCACTCACAGACAATGCGATTCAATATACGAGCCAGGAAATAGATAATAAATCGTTCAACGCTACAGTAGGTGCTAGGAGCGATACGCTTGCAACAAAGATAGCAGGCGAAGACCTTGCTGTAGACATCCTAAAAGTAGAAGAGCAATTCAGCGCAACCAACATCACCACCGCCACGACCACAGTTATTAAAACTGGTTCAGGGCTACTTCACTGTATTACGGTAAACACTACCGCAGCAGGAACTATTACTATCTATGACAACACTGCTGCATCAGGTACAAAGATAGGCACTATCAAAGCATCAGTTGCAGAAAACTCTTACTTCTTTGATGCAAAGTTTGCTACTGGTCTAACAATTGTCACCGCAGCTGCAAGTGACATAACGGTAAGTTGGAGATAATCATGGCACGAACAATCACTATTGATACCATCAACGAAAATACTGGTGACGTAAAGTTTACCGTATCTGGTGCAAAGAAATCAGAACTGAACGGAACATTCACTGTAAACGGTCTCCCTGTCGATACGAAAGTATCACTTATTCAGGCAATCAAAGACTACCTAGATGCATATAAGGCTGGACTTGATTCGACTAAGAAGGCAACACCTGACGCGAGTGTAACAGCCATAGTGGGGCAAGCACAAACCGCTACTGAGGTCTAGCAATGGCCAGGTTAAAAATACGGAACTTTGGAACTGCTCTTTCCTTTAATGGGACGAGTGCTAGGGTAGCGATTCCGTCTAGTGCAAGCTTTCAATCTACGACAGCAGCCACATTCATAGTGTGGGCGAAATGGAATAGTTTAGCAGCAAATGCTGGACTGATGGCAATAGACAGTCTCAGTACTGGGCTTTACCTTGCGCTTCGTAGCACAGGCGTAAAGTTTGAAGTTCCTGGTACTGACCCGCAAATACCGATTAGTAAACTAAAAAAAGGCCAACACTTCTGTATCGTCGGCGTATTCAACGATGGCGGTCTGAATAAAATCTACCTTGACGGTACACTCATAGACTCACAGACAAGCACGGGAACCGCCACTACGTCAGGGATACCTGCATATGTAGGGAGCTATAACAACGCAGCAGACTTCCACAATGGAATCATCTCCGAAGCATTGTGCTATAAAGATACAGCGTTATCCGCTGCACAGGTATCAGATTATTACTATAACGGTACTGTCCCAACCGCAGGTCTTGCTTTCTACTACAAATTCGACGAAGGCGCTGGCACATCAGCCACAGACAGTTCAGGCAACGGCAACACGGGCACTATAACAGCAGCCACCTATACAGCAGACGTCCCGATGAAACCCCGTAAGTTAGTAAATGATAACTTAGTACGAAATGGTAGTTTTGAATTTGCACCACCTTTTGTGGCGGCTCAGACTGCTACAAGTTGGATTGATGGTAGTGCTACAGGTTCAGGTACTAATAACCTCTTTAGATGGAGCGTAGGCGCTGTACCTGCTAATGGCTCAGTGTGTTTTGACCCTACAAACTCGAATAGTGGTTCATATTCTATAAAACTAGATAAAACAGCAGGGGGTGCTTCGAGCATAAACATACTTAACGCACTATCCACGAACCTTGCCAGTGCGTCTATTTATGAGCAGACAACTAATATGATTCCCGTTTATCCTAATGTTTCATATACTCTAACCTTTTACTACAAGCAGACAAATAAGGCGGGTGGCACGGTACAAGTTTGCCGTGATGAGTTCACGGGTGCGAGCACTACAAGAATTTCATTTACGAGTATGTACAGTGATTCATCAACAAGCGATTTAGGGTGGACGAAAATTACTCAAACATTCACCACCTCACCAACTACAAACTATCTAGCACTTGAGTTTCAGTGGGCGAACGCAACGACTGGTACAGTTTGGTGCGACGACATAACCCTTAAACCCACCTATGCATTGGAGGTTAGATAAATGTTGGTATTAGATAATAAAGCCGCTATCAAATTAGCAGCAGGCTCGTCACAATACGGAAACACGGGTACAATAACTGGTGCAACTTTTTCAACTGATGTTCCTATGAGGGTAAGATAATGAAAGTACTTGATATAAAAGCAAGCCTTTATTTTGATGGAGGCGCAAACAAACGAGTTGAAGTAGGTACGAACTTTAATGCAGCTATCAATGCTGCACAAGCGTACACTATATCTACTCGCGTAAAGAGGACAAAAACAGATACCGGCGTTCAGTCATACAACTTCATGGGGAGCTATCTATCAGATAAGTTCTGGTTTAACTTTATGGCAGCAGGTGGTCAGCAGGTTCGTATTTACCATTCTGACCTTACACCAGCTTCAAACGTCACGACTAGGGCTATTAAAGACTCTAACTGGCACACCTACACCGCCACATTCGCAAGCGGGGTATCTAAGATATACATAGATGGCAATCTTGAATCATCACAGGCTATGTCTGGCACACTCGCACTAAACGGAACAAGCTTTGCACTTGCTAGTTCAAATGGTTTTGAGTTATTCGGGTATCAGTGCATGTCTCGCGTATGGTCACGAGCGCTTACAGATGCTGAGGTGCTTGCACTAGCAGCGTATGATGCAGTTCCTACAAATAATCTTTTAGGGAGATACGACATGGCAGAAGGTGCTGGCACGGCCGTGAATGATACGTCAGGAAATGGCGTAACGGCTACCATGACAGGCGCTACCTGGTCTGCCGACACACCCTCTAAAGCACGCCTCCTTGTAAACGGAAACCTTGTGAAGAATGGGGACTTTGAATATGCTCCTCCTTTTACAGCAGCGACAAACACAAACCAGAGATGGATAGACGGTACGGCTGCTGGTTCGACAACAAACGACTTATTCGGCTGGGGTATGACAACAGTCTCTGGTACAGTCGCAGCACGTTTTGATTCAACCGAAAAGAATAGTGGGAACAACTCACTCAAGTTGTCTACACTAGCTGCTTCATCTTACATTGAATGTCATATAGCAAGAACAGACAGCGCTGCTGGAAGATTAAGTTATGCCATCCCAGTATTACCAAGTACCTCATATACCTATTCTTTCTACATGAAAACTAACTACGTTTCCGGTGATGCTACAAATGGTGCATTTATGCAATTTCAAACTTATGATGGAACACTAACGGCCGTCGGTGGAACTAGTACATCTGCTGTTAAAACCACGACTGGATGGACAAGGTATACGGCTTCATTTACTACTGAAGCGACAGCAAGATTTGTTGCACCGAAATGTGTTATATATGGACACCAAGGCACTGCCACCCTCATCATGGACGCCTGGTTCGATGATATAGTCCTTACCCCTACAACACCTACTGCTCGGAGTGCTGCATAGTATGTCTGAACGCGAAAAAACTATTTCTGAACTCTCGGTATCTACTACTCTTACTGGTTCGGAGCCATTTGTCCACGGAGCAGGGAATACCGCTACTGCTAATGTTCTTAAAGCGTTCGTGCATAGTGGTTCATCAAGCTACACTTTAGATTTCGGTTCATCTTACACAGACAAAGCCCAACTCGTAGTCACTGGGCAACCATGGGTGACTACTTCAAGTGAAATCACAGCACAAGTATTAACTCCTTCAGGCGTAGACCCAGATGAACTACGCTTGTTGGATTTAAAGCCTGTGATTAGTGATTTAGTTGCTGGTGTCGGCTTTACCATCACCCTGTATTCGGAAACAGAAGCAAAAGGAACATATAACGTAATGTGCATAGGAGTATAAAATGGCAGGAGCTAAAATAGCACTTTCAGGTGCAGTAGGTGAATTAAATAATGACGGGAATGACAACGCAGCGGTTAATCTTCCTTTAACTGAGGTTGAGGCTGGTTTTGCAACCATAACTAGCCAAAACGATTCTGGTACAAAAACAGGCACAAGGTACATGTTGTCGCCTGAAACTGATGCAGACTATCGTTTGCGTGTAGCACCAGAAACACCATTTGATGATGAGACGTTTAACTACACGGCTCAAAACACAGGTAAGCATAACAACCAGTCAACAACAATGACCTATGGGTATACCACAGGCGGGCTACAGACAAATGCCTCGTCGATCACAACGACAACAACAGGTCTTTCTATGTCCACCTATGCGATGTTCCCATTCTATTCAAGCGGTGATAGTTTGTATGCATCTTACGAGCTGTCTTATTCTGCACAGCCAACAGCTAACACGATTGTTGACGTTGGATTATTCCTTCGACCTACTACAAACCCATATGCACCTACGGATGGTGTGTACTTCCGTCTTACCTCAGCAGGTTTGTTTGGTGTTATCAACCATAACGGTACAGAAACAACGACTTCAGTGTTTGCCTTTACCTACTCAGACAGTGAGGTGCACAAGTACACAATTGAAACGAATAATAACGAGACTGGCTTTTGGATTGATGATGTTCTTTATGGACAAATCCAAAAGCCAGTTACGCAGGGTCAGCCGTTCATGTCAACAGCGCTACCGTTCTCGCTACGTCATGCGATCACAGGTGGTGCAGCAGGTGGTGTGATGCAGGTAACACTACGTGGATACGGCGTTTCTCATGGTGGACTATTCCTTCCTCGCTCAGAATCAGAAGTAAACAACGGTCTGTTTGGTTCATACCAGGGTCTATCTGGCGGAACAATGGGTTCACTTTCTTCATACACGAACTCTACCAACCCAACAGCAGCAGTACCATCTAACACCGCCCTTACCGCTAACCTTATTGCAGGTCTTGGTGGTCAGGCATGGGAAACTGCAACACTCGCCTTAAACACCGACGGTATCATCCTCAGCTACCAGGTTCCAGCGGGTACTGTTTCGGTTCGTGGTAAGCGACTTAAGATCACAGGTGTAAAACTATCCTCGTTCATCCAAACAGTTCTTGCTGGTGGCCCAATGAACCGCACCTTTACCCTTAACTTTGGTCATACCGCTGTTTCTCTCGCGACAGCTGAATCAGCAATAGCAAAAGCCCGCCGTGTTGTGTTATTGCCAGAACTTACGCAGACAATCACCGCAGCTCAAGCAGTCAGTACAGCAGTGTCACAACCAGGTGGAACGGTATCACTATTCCCAGAACCTATCTATGTAAACCCTGGCGAATTTGTACAGATAGCAGTGAAGCACATCGGCACAGTTGGTACATCAGGTACGATTGCAACTAACGTACAGCTCGTTTATAGCTGGAAGTAAATATTTAACGGAGGGTCACATGAAGCTTCTTGCAATACACGGCATAGGATTCAGCGAAAATAAACACAAAGAAAAAGCTACGGATTTATGGAGGCTAGCTCGCCCCATATGGGAATTGAAAAAACACGTAGACTGGCAAATAGATGAACAGCCGACGCCTATTCCTAACGCAGAAAAATATAAGTCTTTCAAAGAGTTCACAAAAGAAGAACTTGAAGCAGCAGCAGTAAATCTAGGCAAGTACGACATTATCTGGTCTATGTATATGACGAATCCATCGTTCTACACCTTACTTAGAACGGTACAAGCTCGCTATGGAACAAAGTTTGTAATGGATGTAGATGATGACCTTTTCTCTATTAAAATAGACAATCCTGTATGGCTGAAGCTAACCGATGAAAACGTCTACCATATGCAGTGTATGGTAAGGGACGTTGACTACATCACGACGACAACAGAGGAACTAGCAGAAACCCTGAGAAGCAAGCGACCCGATAAGCCAAAAGATTCAGTGATCGTCGTACCTAATTACATTCCCGACACATACAAGCACGACCCGATTGATAATGGCGATAAAATAGTGATTGGCTATTTTGGTGGTTCATCTCACATATTCGACATAGAAAAATCAGGTATGGTTCCTGCTGTTGAAAGAATCATGCACGAACATAGGAACGTCCATTTTGTAGCATGTGGAATGCCGGTTGAGAAGTACTTACCAAAAGGTCGCTACACCTATTTAGAAGGCGCACCATCGACTGATTGGGTAGACAAGGTATTCCCTACGCTTAACTTCGATATAGCGTTAGGGCCGCTTGAGGAGTCCTTATTCGCTAATGGGAAATCAGATATTAAGTGGCAAGAATCCACCAGAATGGGGGCGGTATTTATCGCTTCAGACACTGGCCCGTACAAGCACTTAAACAATGGTGTGAATGCCGTTCTGGTCGATAATACACCCGAAAAATGGTATAATGCTATTAAAGAAATGATTACTATTCCTAAGCGCCGTAAGCTTATCGTCGAAACAGCACAACAAGATTTAAAGACACACAGACTAGAATTAAACGGCTACAAACTAGAAGAAGTTTTTAAAAACATATATAAAGGAAGTGCATATGCAGACAATCTCACCAGCGCCAAAAGTTTTATTTTGCAAGCCTAAAGAAAAAGAAACTGTAACAAGGTCTGGATTCTTTCTCGCAGAAGAAGAGGCGCTTGCACCACAAATTGCAGAAGTCATTAACATAGGTGAGGGCGTAACGTATAAGCCTCACGATCAGATTGTATACAAGTCATACACTACATCAGATATTAAACTTGACGGAAATGAGTACTTTCTTATTAACGAAGAAGATGTTCTCGGAAAAGTAGTTGAAACATGACCCCAGGAAACCATCCATCATCAACTTCATGGAACGCTAAAACTATAAATACTGGTTCTGTCGTTGCTGGCGGTCATCCATTTGATGTTTCGGTGACTACTGGGTATAAAGTAGGTGGTGATGTCCATGTATACTTGGCGACTGATGATGGTTTCTATATCACGACTGACGATGGGTATCGTATTTTGCTCGAAACAATACCTGGAAATTCTGTCCCTATCACGTCGGGGAACCATGCTACTATCGTGACTTGGTAACGAAAATAAGGTATAATAAAGAGGACTAAAGGCGGTGTTATGTGCAGTAAATGGCATACAACGTCCTATCGCTTACCTCACTTGTTCGACGCAAGTTAAAAGACAATTCATACTCTGCATCCGATATATTATCGTTTCTTAATGATGCACAATCAGAGATAGCCGACTTACACGAGTGGACATTCTTTGAGGCACTTGTCGAGGGTGCGGGGACACAAGACGAGTACACTTTCGAGCAGCAAGACAATCACCAAGTAACAAACAAACTTGTTCTTGTAGACCCCGATGATTCTGCAATCTACAAAGTTATGGATGATTATTATCTTCCATATGAGGAGTTTTTCGAGCGATTCCCTGTACCTGATGCACATGATTCAGCATGGCCTACCTATTGGACTGAATATGGCGATCAGCTCTACTTCAACTGTCCGATGGATAAGGCGTATAAAATCCGTCGATGGTACATCCGTGACCCTGTTGATCTTGATGATAACGCAGATGTTCCTGAACTTCCTGTAAGCTTCCGTGAAGCGCTTGTACTTGGTGCAGCGTATCGAGCAGAAGAACAACGGGATAATTATGATTATGCAGCAGTCCTACAGCAGAAGTTCAATGACCGTGTAGGTGATCTGATAAACAAAATAGTGAACCGTCAAAACATAACTCCTGAGGTAGTCGTACTCGGCAGGAGTAAATAATGCGGTACTTACTTCGGGGTCGCCGCGTACCAGTACCCAATATCACGACGGGTCGTTCACAGCCTCAACCTATTGACTACAACAAAGGATGGGCGAACTATGCACCTAATGATATACAGCCAAAAGAAACACTTAGATATGTCACAGATGCACGTTTTGAAGGTGTAGGACAATATAAGACTCGTAAAGGCTGTGATACTTACTCAGTCCCGATTGGTGAAGCGGTAAACGTACAAGTCACTTCAACGACAGGTGCAGCAGATCAGTCATTTTCTACCTCTACGTGGCTAGGCGAAAAGCTTACCGCTACTGCCACGGGTAAACTAACAAAAGTTGATGTACGGCTTAAAAATGATGCAGCAGCAACAGGAACCGTTATGGTCGCTGTGTACTCGGATAACGCAGGTGTACCTGGAACTTTGCTAGCTCGATCGTCTATAGCAAACTCATCTATTTCTGGCTCTTATACATATATATCAGCACGATTTATAGAAGCACCGACTATCACAAATACTTCTGTATATTGGGTAGTTGTTTATATACAAGCTGAAGGGACAGGTTCGTATAAGATTTCATCAACGACAAACTCGACAAACGCTAAGACTTCAAGTGATGCAGGTGCTAACTGGTCGTCAGCGTCTTACTCACTTAACGCAAAACTTTATACTTCAACCGCTGGTGGTGTAAAGGGACTAACTCGCATCTATCGTCCAAACGGTACGGCGGTCACAATCTTCGCACATGGGGTAAATGTTTACACGGTCAATGATTCTACGGGTGCAACTACCTCGATAGACTCAGGACTTAATGCAAGCTCTACGGAAGTCCGGTTTGATTATGTTAATGACGTTCTCTACTACACCGATGGATACTCAAAGCCTCGTAAGTATGACTTTGCAACCGCTTCAGAAGTCTCTACTGCACCTAATAGCGCTCGAAACATACTCGAACATGTAGGAGTATTGTTCTACTTTGATGCGACCGACCCAACCAAAGCATTCTTTACGAACTTTGCAGACTACGAAACATTTACATCTACAGATTTTCTATACGTACCTGCACCGAAAAAAGCCGACGGTCTTACCGCTATGGCGAAGCTTAATGGTGTTTTATATTTCTTTACCCAACGAAACAAACACGCACTTCTAGGACAAGATAACGCCACATTTAATCTTGGTGAAGCAAATGCACAAAAAGGAACCTACTCGCAAGAATCAGTTGTATGGGACGCGAACTATATCTACTTTGCATCTGATGATGGAATTTATCAGTTTAACGGAACATACGAAAAGAATATTGCTGAACCTATCCTTACGACGTATACAGAACTCCTAGATAAAAGTAACTGTGTACTTGAACTCCACAATAACCGTTTATACGTCTGGTACACCCCAAATGGTGAAGCAGATAACAAGCAATGCTTTGTCTACAATACACTTTTGGGTGTGTGGGAATCCCTCGATACACAAACACACATTGGTAGGGCATTTGCACGTAAGGACAACGAGGAATTATTCTTACAAGCATCCAATAAAGTGGGTGCCGTATATTATGGCGAACAATCAACAAATGATTATACAAATCTAGGTGAAATTATGCAGATGGAAGTACGCACCGCATACGATCATTTCGGCGCACCACAACAAATTAAGCGGGTAACCTACTGGCGACCAATTATTCAATCAGTACAAGGTAACTACTCGCTACAGGCAGGATTTGCTGCTGATTATTCTGATGATTTCCAATTTTCCAATGTTGCACTGCAAGGAAGTGGGTATACATACGACTCTGCAAGTGCGCTGTACGATACGGCAACCTACGCAGCACCAGCAACCGCTATTGATACGACCTTAGAATTGTTCGGTGAAGCATACAGATGGCAGCGTGTATACAAGCATCACGCAGCACGTGAACCGATTGAGTTTTCTGGCGAAGTATTAAAAATCCAAATACAAAGGCTTAGATAATGCCATACCAGTTTCAGCCAGCAGGTGCAGGAAGTTCGCTTGAACAAGCCATCTCAATGTTCAATAACAACTTTGCTAAGTTGGATAATGAAGCAGTTACGAAAGTGTTTAAAGGTGCTGGCGGGGTAAACGCATTTACTTTGGGTCAGATCAAAGATGTCGGAACGGGCTTAATCTTACGTGACCCTGATGATGTACCGCGTATCGCTTGCTATATAGATTCCAACGGAACGCCTATACTAAAGGTTTCTAAGGATGGGTTTGATGTCACCACAACGGGGAACGAAAACCTTATATTTAATTCTGCACAAAATACCCTCAAGGTTGTTTCATCTGGAACTGTAGATTTAGGTATTATTTCTGCTGCAAATATTGTTGCAGGTGGTACACAGACCCATGATCTAGTTCATAATTTGGGGTTCAAACCTGCTGTTCTCGCTTATGCCGATTTACCTGATGCGAATCTTTTGACTACTAGCTTAGTGCAAATCCCCTACACTACCTTTTTTACATCTGGTGGTCTTAGTGGTGAGTTCCTTAGCAATACCTACTACAGTCATCTAGATGTGAATACGATAAGATTCTACGTCACACATCATACCGGAACCGACTATAGCCCTATTACACCTACATGGAGCATTAAGTATTACCTTCTACAAGAAACCGCCAACTAGTGCTTTTTAAGCATATTTGGTGTATAATATAGGAGACTGAAGACGGTGTGCTTATTAGAACGTGGCATCCCGCACACTAGATCAAATCCTCGCAGACATAAACGCTAAAACTGACCCACAGCGTAGCCTTGTCCTTAATCAGATCGCTGACATACCTAAGCAACAGGCTGCTGAAGAAGCAGGTCTAAAAGCACAGGAACAGCAAGGTTATACAGATATTCTCGATGGTGCTCGCCGTCGTGGTTTAGGCTTTTCTGGTATTCCTCTTGGCGAACAAGCTCAGTATCATGCTACCCAGTATCTACCAGCAGCAGCGAAGCTCCGAACTTCATTCAATGATCGACAAAATACCCTACAGGGTACACTCGCTAGTCTTGATGCAAACAATTATGCACAGGCTAATGATATTTATAACCAGGAACGTAACTTTGCTGAACAACAGCGACAATTTGATTTGAATTATGCTTTGCAGAAACAATCCGCAGCAGGTTCAGCGGGTAGCGGTAGTGCATTAGCAAGTCTCTTTGGAGGTAGCGCAGCATCAGCGACACCAGCAGCAGCGAAACTAGTACAGCGAGCCGATAAAGGGTTTAACTTTACTGATGGTGCAGGACAAAGTATAAGCGCTGCACAGTACGCACAACTCAAAGGCATTCCTTTCCGTGACCTTCTAACTGATCTTGCAAAAGCAGGAGATAAAGGCGCACAGCAAGCACTAGGATTTGTCGGTAACGATCTAGGATATGACCCGTCTAAGATTGGTAACCTAGGTAGTTTGTATAACGCACTTGTATGGGGAACTGGCAGAAGCTTTACGGGCGGCGCTTCTGCTCCGCTAAATGTACCAGGGCTTAAAGCAGCGGGACAACAGCAGTCGCTACCAGCAGGATTGAGGCTAGGCTAATGAATCCACTAGATAAGTATAACCAGATGGCTGATGTAACAAGTCTTGACCTGCTTAAAATGCAGCAGTTGAGGAATCAACTTGCAAAACAAACTCCACAAGCACAAAAAAAGAAAGGTGGTCGTGGCGGTATACTTTCGTCTCTTATATCTGAAACGGGTGGAATTGGCGGAGCATTAGGCGGTGCATCAGCAGGTGCTGCTATTGGCTCAGTAGTGCCAGTACTCGGAACAGCCCTCGGTGGTCTGATCGGAGCTGGTGTAGGTGGATTCTTGGGCGGTACTGGTGGACGAGTCGTAGAAAACAAAGTACGTGATAACCGTATTGGTTTAGGCGATGCTCTCAAAGAAGGTGCTGTATCGGGGATTATGAGTGCAGGTCCTTTACGTCTTGCAAAGCTCGCGGGTGGAACAGTGGCAGGTAAAGCTGCTGGTCTTGGATTAAAAGAAGCTCTAGCACTTGGAACAGAAAAAGCTGTAGCACCAGGTGTGATTGCTAAAGTAGGCAGCAAACTTACAAACTCTGGTGAAGGTGCAATCACTAAGGCACTTGGACTTACGAAAGTACAAAAGAATGCCATTCTTAAAGACACTGGTGAAACAGCGGGTAAGATTGCACGTAGATACGGCGTGTTTGATGCAGCAGGGGTACAAACTGCTAAAGATAGTCTATTCGGTGAATTTGATAATGTCGTTAAAAACATTGGACAAATACCAAAAAGTGAAATTGAAGCATCGCTTAAAAAGCGTATTGCTACTCTTTCTTCACAACTTCCTAGCGAGTCAAAGAACATGGCTAAGACACTATCCAAAGAAGCAAACTCACTACTTAAAAATATGGGCGATACGGTTGATGCTGCTGAACTTAATACTATCCGTGGTCAATTCGATAAGCTTGTGAACTACACCGCTAAAACGACAGACCCTAATAAATATGGCGTAAACAAGCGTATTGCAGATGCACTTCGTGAAACACTACAAAAAACAGGCGATGCAGCGGGTGTTAAATCATCAACTGGTCTATCTCTCAAAGACTTAGGTATGGAGATTCGCAAACTTGATAAGTTGGGCGTACAAGCAGCCAAGAATGTTGAAGGCGCTGGCGGTAGTTCTGTATTAGGCTTGCGAAACTTGCTAGGTGCTGGCGCTGGTGGTGGTGTTGGTGGCGTTCCTGGGGCGGCTGTTGGAGCCGTAACTACGGGACTAGCCAATAATCAGGGTATACGAAAAGCAACTGCCAAGGGAGCAGTTAACTTAGGTGAAAAACTGGCATCTAAGGGTGGATTTGGAGCAGGAAGTATAATAGGTAACAATTTAGTTGCAGATGTGCTTAAAAGCGGTCAATCATCAGTAAATAACCAGAGCAATAGCATTAGCGGCCCAAGTACAATAAACGACCAGAATAGTGTCCAAAACATGGATACACCATACACTCAAAATGACACATCTGCAAGTACTCAAGTTAATGACAATCCATTCGCCCCTGAAAATATCCAGGCAAACATAGCTAAGCTTGTGCAGGGCGGTGCTACAAATAAGGACGTGTTAGAGTACCTAAACATCGCTAAAACCGTTCAGAGCCTTTCTCCGCAGTCTACAGCGACTAAGCTTAATGCGACACAACTACAGCAAGCTAATAACTCTGTATCAGCGCTTAATGACATTGGATTGATTCGACAGACACTCTCCGAGAATCCAAATACCTCTAAGCTCAATTCGTTACCTGGCGGTTCGTTTACAAAGAACCTAACAGGTACGGCTAACTATGAAGCAGCTCGTCAGAATGTCGCAGATGCATTAGGGCGCTTGCGATCAGGTGGTGCCATAAACGCCGACGAAGAAAAGCGATTCTTAGGTTTGCTCCCTGGCACGTTTGATTCACCAGATGTAGCAGAACAAAAGCTTGCACGACTTGAAGCTTTATTCGGACAATTCGCTAATCCTGTTGTAAGCGCACAAGATACACAGTCAGGCGATCTTGCATCTATCCTTGCTTCTTACGGTCAATAGCGCCACGACTGGAACGTAAGCGCTATATGTGATATACTTAGTGAGGTACCGCTCCCTGCACTTATATCGTTGAGACATGTGCAGGGAGCTTTTCTATTTAGCTTATGTATGATATAATGTAACTAAGTTGTCTCAACGATAACTCATTCTGGACTTCGGTCTACCAGTCTTAGTAAATCTGAAACTCGGAGATAGGATTTGCAAAATAAGAAGAGATTCTATTTTGTGAGTCCTCTTTTTATTACAAACACTTTGTTGACGGCCGTCCAAAGTCAAATATCAACAATACCTCGCAGGAGGTTTACTTAAGCATGGATTTGACAATGGAAATAGACAAAATAATCGCCTCACGTAAACAGTTAACTGTTAATAGTGAGAAGTTAGTAGTCAATAGTCAGTTGACTACTAAGCTGTTAACAGACAAAGAAATAGCATACTGCCTTAACAACGTCACTGATCTTATGAACCCAGGGTGGGAGCCGTGGTATAGGCTCCGGCTGTATAAACTAGGCGTATCAGAGTTTATGGAACGAGCAGAGAAGTCGCGTAAATACGGACGGGATAAACGCAAGTATTTCTCTAATCTTCTAAAAAGGTATTGACATTTATAAACATATGCGCTATAATATATACATTAGCTTAGATAAGTATAAAGAAAAGATACTGCTTAGCTAAAAAGAAGTAAAACATACTGAATGGGTACCTACCGCCGGGTAGAGAGCCGCCAGCCACCTCTAGCAGGTGGTTTTCTTTTATACTTAAACGCCGACGGGAAAAGACCACTAGATGTGGAACCGTCGGCAACCTGATTATACTCTAAAGACAAGCAATTTAGTCCAAAATAATGTATAATAGATAGTGACTAAAGACGGTGTGCTTCTACTTGAATGGGTACATTCACTAAAAACACCGTATCATCTGGTTCTATAATTTATGCCTCAGATCACAACACACTAGGTGATCTTATTGCTGCTGTTCTGAATGGCAGTGTAGACTCTACAAACCTTGCAGATAACGCCGTCACTACGGCTAAGATTGCTGACAGTGCCCTCACTCGCCCAAAGGTTGATTGGTCAACATTCTCCAATAATATTAAATCTGCACTAAACACATCAGCCCCCACCCTTAGCAACACTAGCCAAGATTTAGCTAGTTGTGGACTAACACTCAGTTTTACTTCATCAGGTACTTCATACGCGCTTGTGACCGTATCTCTCGGCATTGGCTCTACGACTGATTTTGAGTTTCAACCAGAGATAAGGCTCGGTGGTTCGGTACAGAAAACCCTTACTCCCAACGCAGCTCTTACTAGCGCAGGCGGACGTGCTAGCGTAAGGTCATTTTCGTACAAAATAACACTAGCGGATGGCTCTAACACAATTTCTGCCGGAGTCAATCTTTCTTCCTCAACAACAGCAACGCTACCAATCGGCGGTGGATGTATATCCGCAATTGTATTTGGAAATATAACCGCATAATTATGACCCAAATAAGTAACAAAGATATCTACGAACTCATTAACGAGTTTAGAAGCGAGGTAAAAGATACCTATGTTACGAAAGACTCTTTTGAACCTGTTAAGAAAATCACCTATGGACTCGTTGCACTTGTACTTGTCGCTGTTGTTGGTGCACTCCTCGCACTTGTCGTAGTTAAAACAGATCGCTCTTCAATTCAGGCTTCGTCGTTAAACCTTAAATAAGGAGGGCTCATGGCTACTCAGCTACGCTCACCAAACCTAAACACCACAGACCTGCATGGATGGTGCCTACGTCTTGTATTACACGCCTATGGGTTCAATACGGGTGCAGACTTTGCGCGTCAGGAATGGGACAGAAACACTACAAAACATACAGACGCACTCCCCGATGTTATGGTACCAGTTTTCTATAGCTGGACAGGGACAATAGACGGCATCACAAGAGACTGGGGTGATGTTGCTATATGGGTGCCGGGACGGGGCGTATTTGGTACACCTCAACGTGGGGCAGGAAACTCAAACCGATGGGACGCAAGCGTAGAAGCTCGTAGAGCATGGCTTGGTGGTGGCGCTCAATATCTTGGCTGGACGGAACAACTTAACGGAACGCAGCTCGTACAACTTAATACACAAGGAGGCAGTATGACAATATCTATTAAACATGTAGACAAGGTTCTAAAGATGGGACTTCGCCGTGAACCTACCGCAGAAGAACTGAATAACCCCGCTTTTCAGAACAGCCCAGAACTGCTTATAGACACCGTATGGAACAACGGCGGCGGTCAAAGCTATGAACAAGTTAAAACCCAGATATTCAACGAGGGCGATCGGAAGAATGTAAACATATGGCTGTACGGAGAGGATAAACTTCTTTATCCAGCAGCTATCGGTATGCAATACAAAGACGCAATTGGAGCCATCTTTACCTCTAAAGAATATGCCGACTCCATAAAACAGGAATACGTCCCTTATACCCTACCTAATTTATATGTAAAGAAAGGATAAGTATGGGAACAAAGAAAAAGAAGAAGTGTTGAAACGAACCCCAATTCATTTGGGGGCGTAAGCCATCATTTAAATACTATTCAGGAAGAAGGACTATGAACAAAGTAACGAAAGACATCATCACAAGAGCTTTAAAGACCTTTGTACAAGCGTTTATTGCTTCACTAGCAGTCGCTACACAGACCGACACAAACAACTACAAGGCAATCGTCATTGCAGCAGTTGCAGCAGGTGTATCAGCCGTGTGGAACCTGTTACTGACACTCAAGAAGGTATAGCGTGAGATACCCGACTCGCAACGGATTGGCAGTGCCACCGGAGGAGTTGGGTTTTGTACCCACCGAACACGTACGCAGAAAAACTAATTCCCATCACCTTTATTTTGATCGTGCATGGTATCAAGACAAGCGGATAAGACAGGTATTCCGCAGTCTTGTGCCTCACGTACAAACACTATGGATACCCGACCACGAAGCGCTCCATGAAACATTCTCTGCTCCTATCATGCCGAGAGACGCACTAATGATAGACGTTGTAGATGAGTATCTCGCACTACATGGAGTTATCGATTGCGTAAGGGAATCACGAACACACGAAACGTACCAATTAAATGTAGAGCAGTGGAGTGCCATATGTCAGAACGATATGCAGAGAACAGTCCGAGGACGCGTCGCGTAAGAGACGCACAAACAATCATAGGATTTCTAGCGAATAGACATACACAACCTGTGTTTCCTGCTATGTCAGATCACTACCGTACAGACGATGAACGTATAGTAGCTGAATTTGAAGCGCCAGAATATTACCCGTCACCTACAGTCGTTCCTGATACACAGACTGGGTTTGATATAGGCGGTAACTGGCACATACAAATAGAACGAACCGATATAGCACAGCTTCCATTTACGGGTGGAAGGTGGGATGACATGGGGCGCTACTAATGAACCGCGAAGAAATCTACGCAGAGCTCACCGACCAAATACCCTTCTTACTAAGACGCGAATGTACGCCTCGTGTTATGCAGGCTACTGACGTACTACTCGATCAACTTATTATCATACAAAACCAAGAACTAGAATCACTTCTAAGAGTTGAAGCATGACAGAAACAGGGTTTACTGTTGCCCTTAAAAACGGACTAAAACCTTTATGTGCAATATGTGATGGCGTTGTATACACCGACCAACCATCCCCATTTATGTTTTGGACAACTATAGACGATACACTCTACTACTTTCATACCGAGTGTGGTCTATCAAAAATGGAAGATGACTACCGCAAAGACTTTGCAGAAGAAGTCCTGGGGGATTTTGAATGAAGCCACGCATATTAATTTATGACATCGAGACGAGTCCGCTCGTTTCTTATACCTGGGGCATATGGGAACAGAATGTTATTAAGGTGATACAAGACTGGCAAATACTTTGCTTTGCGTATCAGTGGTATGGAGAGTCTAAGATACACTTTATTGCACAGTGGCAGTATAAAAGTTATAAACCAGGCGTTTATAAGCTAGACGATAAAAACGTCGTTATAGAACTGTGGAAGCTGTTTAACGAAGCAGACGTCATAATCGCTCACAATGGAAATTCATTTGACCAAAAGAAATCACAGGCAAGGATGATCGCACATAAACTTCCGCCACCAGCACCATACAAACAACTTGATACAAAAATCATCGCAAAAAGGGTAGGGGCATTTACTAGTAACAAGCTTGACGACCTCGGCGCACTGATCGGTGGGGGACACAAAGAAGAAACAGGCGGATTTAAACTCTGGGAACAGTGTATGGAAGGCGACAGAAAAGCACAACGCAAGATGGAAAAGTATAATCGTATGGATGTGAAACGCCTTGAAGAACTCTACACAGGACTCCGACCGTGGGTAACGAACCATCCTGCGATGAATATAGACCCAGTAGAACGCGATAAATGTCCGAAGTGTGGTGTAGTAGGTAAGATGCAATCAAGAGGCTTCCTACACAGAAAAATAAACAAAGTCAGAAGATACCAGTGTATGTCCTGCGGGGGATGGTCACAAGCAAGAAAGCCTGAACCAGTAAAAGAATATCCGGATT
>ERZ724511.115-NODE-115-length-28690-cov-5.122892_pt1 | contig 28690 bp, 26 predicted proteins | sample MGYA00376044_ERZ724511 | MGnify/ENA primary metagenome ERZ724511 (study PRJEB28724, sample SAMN07190887) | wastewater metagenome | isolation source: effluent of sewage treatment plant in Hong Hong | place: USA: Christiansburg, Virginia | collected 2016-03-01 ...
CATGCCCTGGCGGCGTCTCCCGGACCCCCATTAGCCCCCCACGTAGGCTGCCGCCTGGCGGACAAGTTCAATCCCGTCGGCGCAATCGGGCCATCAGCAGGGCCAGTGCACACAGCAGCAGCACCGGGCTATCACCCCAGATCAGGTAGGGCGTGCTGCCCAGCCGGGTTTCCACCTGGGCGCGCAGACCGCCAACGGTAAAATCGGCCAGACGGGCCTGGATGCTGCCATCCGGGCGCACAATGGCGGTGGCACCCGTGTTGGTGGCGCGCAACATCGGGCGCCCGGTTTCCAGTGCCCGCGCTTGTGAGAGCTGTAAATGCTGGTCGGCGGCGTTGGAATGGCCAAACCAGGCCAGATTGCTCAGATTGACCAGCACCGATGCCTGCAGCGCCCCCATGCGCAGCCCTTCGCCAAAGCTGTCTTCGTAGCAGATATTGAACGCCACCTTGTGCCCGGCCAACTGCATGGGAGCCTGCTGGCTGCCCCCCGAGGTAAAGCCGGCCAGCGGCATATTCATATAGCGGTACACCCAGCCGGTTAGCCACGGCAACGGCACAAACTCGCCAAACGGCACCAGATGATCCTTGCCGTACACCGGTTGCGCCGAGGTCAGCGCCAGTGCCGCGTTGTAATACACCTCGGACTGGCCGGGATGCTGGTAGGGAATGCCAGTCACCAGCTCGCTGCCCTGGGCACGGGCGATGTGGCCCAGGGCAGGTAAAATACCGGCTGGCACCTGTTCGGCAAACATCGGAATGGCGGTTTCCGGCAGAATCACCAGCTTGGCCGGGTATTGGCGCAACAGGGTGTGGTAGGTATCCAGGGTGTGGGCAAAGGCTTCTGGCTGCCATTTCATCTGCTGGGGAATATTGCCTTGCAGCAGGGCCACGTCGAGCTTGCCGGCGGGCTGGGTCCAGCTCACCGGCTTGAGCGCTGCGCCGCCCAGCCAGGCCAAGAGCAGCACCGCCAGCGCCCGGCGCGGCAGACCATGGCGCAGCGTCTGCGCCAGCACGACCGCGCTGAATGCGGTCAGCACACTGAGCAGATACACCCCGCCCAGTGGCGTCCAGCCGGCCAGCGGGCTGTCTGGTACCTGGCTATAGCCGATATTGCCCCACGGAAAACCGGTCATCACCCAGCCGCGCAGCCACTCGCCCAGCGTCCACGCCGCAGGCAAGGTCCACAGCGCATGGCGTGGCCCCAGCCGATGGGCCAGGCCCAGCGCCAGCGCCGGATACAGGCATAAATACGCCGGCAGCAGCAGGGTCATTGGCCCGGCCAGCCAGGCCGGCATGCCGGCGATATCGTGCAGGCTGAGATAAATCCAGTAGAAATTGGCGGTATACGCCGCCAGCCCCCACCATGCACCCAGTTTGGCCGCATCGCGGCTGCGGCCTTGCTGCAGGCTCAGGGCAAACAGCACGGCCAGCAGCAGCGGCATCAGCCAGAACAGCCGGTAGGGGGCAAAACACAGCACGCTGAGCGCGCCACTGAACACGGCCAGCGCAGTCTGGCCGTGACGGGAAGCAGGGAGCAGGGTCATGCGTCGCCAGGCAGCAGGGAAAGCGGGTCGGGCAGGCGTTCCACCAGCAGCGAGTGAATCCGCCGGCTGTCGGCGCGAATCACCTGAAACCGCAGGCCCGCGTGCTGGATGCTTTCGCCGCGCTTGGGCAGGTGGCCAAAGCGTGACACCACCAGCCCGCCAATGGTGTCGTATTCGTCATCAGACAATTCACAGCCCAGCGCTTCGTTGAAGTCGGTGATCTCCGTCAGCGCCTTGACCCGGTAACGGCCCTGGCGCTCGGGGATGATATTGCTCTCGGTTTCGTCGAAGTCGTATTCGTCTTCGATGTCGCCGACAATCTGCTCGATCACGTCTTCGATGGTGACCAGCCCGGCAATCCCGCTGTATTCGTCCACCACGATGGCCATGTGGTTGCGCGTGCTGCGAAACTCCTTGAGCAGCACGTTCAGCCGTTTCGACTCAGGCACAAACACCGCCGGGCGCAGGCTGTCGCGCAGGTCGAATGCTTCCGGGTCGGCAAAGTAGCGCAGCAGGTCTTTGGCCAGCAGAATGCCCAGCACGTCGTCCTTGTCGCGGCCAATCACCGGAAAGCGGGAGTGGGCGGTATCCAGCACAAAGGGCAGGAAGGTGGTCACCGAGTCGCTGACCCGGATCACGTCCATCTGGCTGCGGGGAATCATGATGTCGCGCACCGATAATTCGCCAACCTGCAGCACGCCTTCAATCATGCCCAGCGCGTCGGCGTCGAGCAGGTTGCGTTCAAATGCCGCGTGCAGCAGTTCAATCAGTTCTTCCCGGTCTTCCGGTTCGCGCATCAACAGCGCGGACAGGCGTTCCAGCCAGGTGGGTTTACTACCAGCATCGTCCATAGGGGTTCAGTCAGCCGCCTCAGCATAAGGATTGGCATATCCTAACCTTGCCAGGATGGCGGTTTCAAGCGCTTCCATGCATTCGGCTTCGGCATCGTCGGCGTGATCGTAGCCACGCAGATGCAATACGCCATGCACGGTCAGGTGCGCATAATGTGCGGCCAGGGTCTTGTTTTGTTCTGCCGCTTCAGCGGCCACCACCGGGGCGCACAGCACAATATCGCCAAACAGCGGCAGGTTGGCCAGGGTTTCCTCGCCTTCGTTCAGGGCAAAGCTCAGCACATTGGTGGCGCTGTCCTTGCCGCGATAGTCGTGGTTCAGGCTGCGGCCTTCGGCCTCATCGACCACGCGCAGGCCAATTTGCGCCACGCGCGGACCACAGCGCAGGGCGGCGGCTACCCAGTGGGCAAATTGCTCGGCATTGGGCAGGCCCACTGGCGAAACAGCAAAATGGACGTCCAGCTCCAGTTGACGCGGGGCGGGACGCAGGCGGGTTTTAGCGATTTTCATGAGAAGATTCCGGGCTGGCGGCTTGCCAGCGGTCGTAGGCGTCGACGATTTTTTGCACCAGCGGGTGGCGCACCACATCGTCGCTCTGGAAATGATGGAAACAGATGCCGCGCACCTCAGACAGGATTTTTTCCACTTCGATCAGGCCACTTTTCTGGTGGCGGGCCAGGTCGATCTGAGTCACGTCGCCGGTAATCACCGCCCTGGAGCCAAAGCCAATGCGGGTCAGGAACATTTTCATCTGTTCCGGCGTGGTGTTTTGCGCTTCATCCAGAATAATAAAGGCATGGTTCAGCGTGCGCCCGCGCATATACGCCAGCGGGGCGATTTCAATCAGGTTTTTTTCAAACAGCTTGGCCACCCGGTCAAAGCCCATCAGGTCGTACAGCGCGTCGTACAGCGGACGCAGGTACGGGTCCACCTTCTGCGCCAGATCGCCGGGCAAGAAGCCCAGCTTTTCGCCCGCCTCCACCGCCGGGCGCACCAGCACAATGCGCTTGACCGCGTCACGCTCCATGGCATCCACCGCGCTGGCCACCGCCAGATAGGTTTTGCCGGTGCCCGCCGGGCCGATGCCAAAGGTGATGTCGTGATTCTGGATGGCGCTCAGATAATGGTTTTGCCGGGGCGTGCGTCCGCGCAGGTCGCCGCGCCGGGTCATCAGCACCGGTACGCCAGCTTCCACCGCTTCGGGCGGGGCGCGTTGGAACTCGACCAGCCCAAGCTGGATGTCTTCCACTTCCAGCGGCTGATGCTCGGCGCGCAGGTAAAACATCTCCAGCGCGGTCACCGCATCGGCGGCACGGGCACCAAGTACCTTGAAGCCTTCGCCGCGCCGGGCAATGTTGACCTCCAGCGCGGTTTCAATCTGCTTGAGGTTTTCGTCCAGCGGGCCGCACAGGTTTTGCAGGCGGGCGTTGTCCACCGGAGTGAACTGGATGCGTTGGCTTAATGACATGATGGCTTTCGTGCTGGCATCAGGCGATGCTTTCCCGGGTCACAATTTCCCCGCTGAGCGAATGCGGGTGCGCTTCGGTAATCCGGACTTCAATCATCTGGCGCAGCAAGCGCGGCAGGCCAGGGAAGTTCACCACCCGGTTGTTCATCGTGCGTGCGGCCAGCATGCTGGCGTCGCGGCGGGAGATATCTTCCACCAGCACCCGCTGCACGCTACCGACCATGCCCTGATTGATGCGCAGGCCCTCGGCCTCGATCACCTCATTCAGCGCCGCCAGCCGGCGTACCTTCTCGCTGTGCGGGATGTCGTCCGGCAGGTTGGCCGCTGGCGTGCCGGGGCGCGGGCTGTAAATGAACACAAAGCTGAAATCAAACGCCAGATCCTGCACCAGCTTCAGCGTGGCGTTGAAGTCTGCCTCGCTTTCGCCAGGGAAGCCGACAATAAAGTCCGAGCTCAGGCACAAGTCCGCACGCACGGCGCGCAGTTTGCGAATGATCGACTTGTATTCCAGCACAGTGTAACCGCGCTTCATTGCCGCCAGAATGCGGTCCGAGCCGGATTGCACCGGCAGGTGCAGGTGCGACACCAGCTTGGGCAGCCGGGCAAAGCAGTCGATGATGCGTTCGGTGAATTCGCGCGGATGGCTGGTGGTGAAGCGGATGCGCTCGATACCAGGAATCTCGTGCACGTATTCCAGCAGCAGGGCAAAGTCGGCGATGTCGCCATCGTGCATCACGCCGCGATAGGCATTGACGTTTTGCCCCAGCAGGGTGATTTCCTTCACCCCCTGCTGCGCCAGGCCGGCGACTTCCACCAGCACATCGTCCAGCGGGCGCGAGACTTCCTCGCCACGGGTGTAGGGCACCACGCAGAAGGTGCAGTATTTCGAGCAGCCTTCCATGATCGACACAAACGCCGCGCCGCCTTCCACCCGTGCCGGCGGAATATGGTCGAACTTTTCGATTTCCGGGAAGGAAATATCCACCTGCGACTGGCCGCTGCTGGCGCGTGCACGCAGCATGTCGGGCAGGCGGTGCAGGGTTTGCGGGCCAAACACCACGTCCACATAGGGCGCGCGCTTGACGATGGCCTCGCCTTCCTGGCTGGCCACGCAGCCGCCCACGCCAATCAGCAGATCGGGTTTGAGCTGCTTGAGTTCGCGCACCCGGCCCAGGTCGGAAAACACTTTTTCCTGGGCCTTTTCGCGCACTGAACAGGTGTTGAACAAAATAATATCGGCGTCTTCCGGAGTATGGGTCCGGACTGCGCCCTCGGCGGCCCCCAGCACGTCCAGCATTTTGTCCGAGTCATACTCGTTCATCTGGCAGCCGAAGGTTTTAATGAAGACTTTCTTGCTCACGGGAATCCGTCTGGTGGCAGGTAGCTAAACAGCCCGCCATGATACCCCAAGCCTGCCGGCGTATGGCGAGCACAAAGCAAAAGGCCCGCCGCTTTCGCGACGGGCCTGAATCTTGGTGGCTATGACTGGAGTTGAACCAGTGACCCCAGCATTATGAGTGCTGTGCTCTAACCAACTGAGCTACATAGCCAAAAGAGAGCGTAATTTTAAGAACCTGACGGTGCGTTGTCAACTCTATTTTGTAATTTTATTGTGTTGCCGGTCTGGGATGGCGCGGTATGTCGTTTCTTGCGTGCTTACACCGTCACCTGAGCGCTCTCTCTCTGGCGGTGCCGCTGGCCCATCGAGCTTGCTTGCGCATTCCAGCGCATGGTTGGGGGATTAATGGGGAAATAGCGCGTCAAAGCCCCCAAAAATCCCCATGAGTATGAGCGCAACGATCAGGAGGGCGGCTGCCTTACCAATCCACTGCCTCCTGAGCCGGTGGGCCGTGACGGTTAACGCGATGATGGTCAACAGAAAAAGACTGGAAGACGTCATGAGGTGCTTTCATTGCGCTTGGGATCGTAGTTTGGTGGCCATGATAACGCTGGTCGATCGGGTTGTGCATGTGCGTCCTTCGCGCCATCTGACCGTTTTTAGGGATGCATCGCGCGCGTTAGGCGCTGACGTGCATGCGATGGCCGAAAGGTTGAATGACTTAAAATCCGTGTTGGCTATGAGCCGAAGCTTGGCCGGTGGTTTTTCTGGTTTTTCACCCCGCAAGCGTGGTGGATTGGCGTGGCGTAAGCCAGGCATGCATCCTGTGCCTTGGCTGAAAACGTATTTGCGGCCATGCTGAGCTTGAAGCAATGTCGATGCCTTGTTGCAAAACACCCTGTTGCATTAGATAATTGATATTAATTCCTATTTATTTTTAACTGTGATTTGGCCAGCGCAATCGTGAGCACGTCCGGGCATGCCGCCTTCATCGAGCACCTCTATATCAACCACCATCCTTGGTTACAAGGTTGGTTGCGGCGGCGACTGGGCTGCGCGGCTGATGCGGCCGATCTGGCCCAGGATGCCTTTATGCGCCTGCTCGCCGCACCCAGGCAATTCAACAGCCCGCCCGAAGCTCGGGGTTATCTGCGGACGATGGCCAACGGCCTGTGCATCGATCTCTGGCGTCGCCGTGAGGTGGAGCAGGCTTGGCTGCAAACACTGGCCTGCCGCCCGGATGCCGTCGAACCCTCACCTGAGCATCGCGCCCTTATCGTGGAAACACTGCTTGAAGTAGGCGACATGCTCGGTCGCTTGTCGCAGAAGGCCGCCTGCGCATTCATCATGGCCCAGGTAGATGGTCTGCCTTATCGCGAGATCGCTGCGCAACTGGCGGTCTCCGAACGTATGGTCAAGAAGTACATCGCCCAGGCCATGCTGCAGTGCGCGCTGATTGAAGCCGGGTTGGCAGGCTGAGATGGCGTCCCGCACTGTCGCCGCACAGACAGCAAACCCTCGTATCGAGCCGGACTACAAGATATTGGAAGTAGCTGCAGATTGGTATGCGACGTTACGCAGCGACAAGGTGAGCCCTACAGATCAGCAAGCCTGGCAAGCCTGGCTTAACCAATCAGACGCCCATGCACGTGCCTGGGCGTGTATTGAGGCCGTCAGCCAGCGCTTCGATCCGCTACGAACCGGTGGGCATCAAGCTGCGCTGGCCGGTATCAAAGCTGCCCGGCATGGGCGCACGGGCCGGCGTCAGGTCGTTGCCGGGTTGGCCGGTGTTTTCGGGATTGGTCTGGCGGGCTGGCTGGGTTGGCGACACAGTCCGCTTCCTGAGGTGCTATTGGCCTGGGGGGCCGACTACCGCACTGCCACCGGTGAACAGCGAGAAGTTATCCTGGCTGATGGAAGCCGGGTCTGGCTCAACACCAATACGGCTCTGCGCGTAGACTACCAGCCAAGGGCTCGCCTGCTCACGCTGGCTACCGGCGAAATTCTGATTCAGACCGCACCAGCTAGCGACAAACGGCCGTTCTACGTGGACACCCGTTATGGCCGCATGCAGGCACTGGGCACCCGTTTTGCCGTCTTTCATGCCGATGCTCAGATTCGCCTTGACGTATTCGAGAGCATCGTCGAGATCCATCATGCCGCTGGCCGCGTGCAACGGGTGACCGCCGGTGAGCGCGCCGAACTTACCGCCGATGGTATTTCGGCCATCCTGCCGGCCGAACGTGCCCGTGAAGCTTGGCACCGTGGTGTGGTGGTAGCGGAAAACATCACGCTTCAGTCCTTAATCACCGACCTCTCTCGCTACCAGCGCGGCCACATCGGCGTCGCACCAGACGTAGCCGAGCTCATCGTCATGGGCGTCTACCCTGCCCACGACATTGATGGTGCCTTGGTTATGTTGGAAAGCACCCTGCCGATTCGTGTCACGCGGAAGCTGCCTTGGTGGGTAACGGTTGAGGCGCGCTGAAAAATAATTTTTAGCAATCGGTTCCCCTTTTGGCCGCTCATCCGATTTGCCAAGTGAGAAGCAAACTGATCGAGCATCACCAGCTACCCAAGTGGCTCCGCCAGGCAACCCCGTGTTTGCCTGGCCTGTCTCGCCTTGTGTGTGCAGGCAGCCAGCGCGATTTTCTTGACGGCACGCTTCCTCAATATTCAGTCCAATTCTTGGGGGAACCGTCCTATGTCAATCCGTCGCACCACACCGCTTGGCCTGCAGCAGCGTCAGGCAGACGCCGTCGCGCTGACTGCGCAGCAAAATATGTTTACGTTGCGCCCGCTGGCATTTGCTGTGCACCTGGCCATTATTGGCAGCATGGCACTAGTCGGCTGGACTCCAGACGCGCAAGCCCAGACCGCTGGTGCACAAGCCACCGCCCAGGTCAAGGCCTATCACATCCCCGCCGGCACCTTGGTGGTCAGTCTGAATCGCTTCGCCGAAGAAGCCGGCGTACTCTTGACGGCCAGCGGTGACATCACCCAAGGCAAAACCAGCCCAGGTTTGAAGGGCCACTATTCAGTGCCGGCTGGCTTTGCCGCATTGCTTGCCGGCACTGGGCTGGAAGCATTCCGCCAGGCAGATGGCAGCTTCGGGCTGCGCTTGGCTCCCGTGGCTCACCAGCAGGGTGAGGTGCAATTGCCTACCGTGACGGTCCAGCAAAAACGTGACTTTCGCGTATCCAAAGGTGCCACTAACTTGCCTATGGAGATCAAGGACACGCCGCAGACAATCAGCACAATTGATAAAGAAAGCTTGCGCAACTTTGGTGCAAATAGCAGCAATGATGCGTTGCGCATGGGCACTGGCATCAACGTTGAGGAATGGGAAACCAACCGCACCGGCTACAATGCGCGTGGCTTCGATGTCATGTTGACCCAGGTTGACGGCTTGGGGATGACCAATGACTGGGGGCTGGTCGAAGGCCAGCTGGACACGTTCCTGTTCGATAAAATTGAACTGATTCGCGGGGCCAACGGCCTGCTCACTGGGGTTGGCAATGCCTCCGGTACCATCAACTATGTCCGCAAGCGGCCCATTAACAAAGATGGCGGCGAGGTCCAACTGGCAGGTGGGTCGCATGGGCTCAAGCGTCTGGCGCTGGATTACAACAAGGTGCTGACCGAGGATGGCGCATGGGCAGGCCGATTGGTGATGGCACAAGAGGACAAGAGCTCGCACCTGCGCGCGCTCAACGACAAACGAACCACCCTCTATGGTGTCATCGAAGGACAGATCGGCCTCGACGGAGTCCTGACCTTAGGCCTGACCTACCAGGATGCCAAGCAGCGTTCTCCGATGTGGGGCTCGCTGACATTACCCTACGCCGATGGTAGGTTGGCCGATTTCGATGTCTCGGCTTCGACCTCGCAGGACTGGGCACACTGGAACAACAAATCGCTGAATGCCTTCGTTGAATATACCCACACGCTGTCGCCCAACTGGGAGGCCAAGGTGAGCTACAACCACACCAAAGGCACCGGAGCCACCAAGTTGTTCTATGCCTACACCGCCGCTGGCTATCTGAACAATGACAACACTGGCCTGCTTGGCTGGCCATATCGCAGCACAAGCGAAGCACAGAGCAATATTTTCGACGTCAACCTCACCGGTCGTTTTGTTGCTTTTGACCGCCAGCACGACGCAGTTTTCGGCTTGAGCCATTCGAAGCAGACAAATCTAACGCATTCTTACGCCGGAGCAACCTTTCCCGTCATGCCGGCATTTCCTTACTCCGGCAACGTTTATGCTGAGCCCAACTGGGGGGCCAAGAGTGTCGCTGCAGACGGTGACCAGAGTATTTCTCGTCTGTATGCAGCTACCCGTCTGGCCCTTACTGACCGGCTCAAGGGTATCGTCGGTTTTAACGGCATCAAACTGAAGCGGGATGGGACGGCGATCTACGGCGGCGGCACCAACCTTGATAACGAAACCACCGAAAAGGCTAGCCCATACATCGGGCTAACCTACGATATTACGCCGGACACGCTGGCCTACGCTTCGTACTCGGACATCTTCCAGGCCCAGGACCAGCGTGGTGCCAATGGTGCCTTTCTAGCTCCAATGAAGGGGGTTAACACCGAGGCTGGTATCAAGACAGAGTGGCTGAATCGCAAGCTGTTGACCACCTTGGCTGTTTTTTCCGCTAAGCAGAAAGGGCTGGCAACTATTGCGGGTTTTGATTCTATTGCCCAATGGAATATCTATGAACCAAAAGACGTGACTTCACGCGGCTTCGAAATTGAAGCCACTGGTCGCATCAGTGAAGATACCCTGCTTGCCGTCGGATTGACCTCTTTCAAACTGACGGGGGCGGATGGTAAGGATATCTACGAATGGGTGCCACGGCGTACCTTGAAGCTGCGTGCCGATACTCGGATCCCGATGCTGCCTCAGCTACGGATTGGTGCTGCTGTGCGCTGGCAATCCGATGTTTCCAAAAAGGGTGGGGCTCGGCAGGAGGCCTATGCGCTTGCCGACGCTTTTGCCGCTTACGCGCTGAGCGACAAGGCCACTTTGCGTCTGAATCTCAACAACCTGTTCGACAAGAAGTATCTGCGAACAGTCCAGTATGGCGCGATTTACGGTGCCCCCAGAAGCGTCTTGTTATCGTTTGATTACAAGCTTTGAGTCAGATGCCGGGGACAGCGATGGCGTGTTGTCGATGGGTGTTCCCGGTTTACTCAACACACTTAACCCCTTATCCGACGCCGGTAGCCACTGATGACTCGCCCACTGCCTCAAAATGCCATTTCACGGAATGGTGCCAAGCCTCATGCCGTCCTTCGCGGGCACTTTCGTTTGTCCGTCCCCCATCGCTTCGCCGTCGCATTGCTTGGCGGCTATGCCTTTTCCTGGGGAGTTACCACCCTGGGGGTGGTGGGGATGGTCGCGTTGGGAGGCGATTTTCATGAGGCCGAAATAGCCATGCTGCTGCTGGCCTTCCTGGTTTTTCTCAGCGCGTTCCTGTGGGCTTTCGCCACAGTCAGCCTTGCCCGTGTCTGGGCCGTGCTAGGAGGCGGCGCTGCGTTGATGATCGCTGCAGCCTGGGGGCTGCAGCGCGTACTTTTGTCCTGATTGGGGTTCGATCATGTCTACGCCGTTCCGCCAGGCGATGGTCTGGCTGCACACCTGGATGAGTCTGGTTCTGGGCTTTATTCTGATGGCCGCCTTTTTCTTCTGTTCGCTGTCGGTGTTCGATCGTGAGATCGACCGCTGGGCCATTCCCGAAACGCGCTTCGAGCCGCAGCCAATACCCAGTTTCGACACCGTGCTGAAGCCGGTGTATGCCAAACTCCGGCCACACCCAGTGGATATGGTGGCGACGCAACAGCGCGTCATTGAGCCGCTGCCGCATCCTGACTCCATGCCGATGGCCTCGCTTTACGCCTACGCCACGCACCGCGACCCGGTGCTGCAAATCGGTGCTGAGTTTGCTGTATCTAATACACTGAAGGATGGCTCAGATGAGCATGCCCATGTCCATGGTTGGGCAACCATCGATCCGCGTTCTGGTGGGTTTTTGCAGAACAATACGCTCAAGATTGGCAGTGAGTGGTTTTACCCCATGCATTACCACTTGAACTGGTCATGGCTTCACCTGGGCTACTGGCTGGTGGGTCTGGCTGGTTTCACCATGCTGGTGGCGCTGGTCACTGGGGTGATTATGCACCGCAAGATCTTCCGTGAGTTCTTTACCTTCCGTCCGTGGAAACGCACCCAACGCAGCGCGCTTGATCTGCACAACATGACTGGCGTGGTGGCATTGCCCTTCCACTTTTTCTTTGCCTTCACCGGGCTGGTAATCTTTGCCGGTACGCTTTACTTCCCGGTCGGCCATACATTACTCAAACCGCTGCACAAGCAGCACGAGGTGCTGGAAGCGCAGCGCACTGGTCTGCCGCACGAACCGGCTGACGTCCCTGCGCCGCTGGCTTCGGTTGATGCGATGGTAGCGGAAGCCAAGCGCCGCTGGGCGGTGCGCGACATGCCGGGCGAGGTGGGGCTGCTGACGATCAATCATCTGAACGACGCTAACAGCTACGTCAGCCTGTACCGCGCCGGCAGCGATCAGGTGGCCCTGGTCGGCCAGGCCATCCACTTCAAGGCCAGCACCGGCGAAGTGCTGCGTGAGGAACCGCTTCCCAGCGCGGTGGGCAGCATCAACGAATTCCTCACTGGCCTGCACCTGCAGCACTTCGAGCACTGGCTGCTGCGCTGGCTCTATGTGCTGGGCGGGCTGCTCGGTTGTGTGTGCATTGCCACCGGCTTCATCTTCTTCGTCGAGAAGCGCAAGCGTAAGCACGCCGAAAGCGGCAGCCAGGGTAGCCGCATCGTCGATGCGCTGGCGGTGACCACCGTTACTGGCATGATCATCGCCACCATCGGCATGCTGGTGGCCAATCGCCTGCTGCCGGTTGATCTGGCCGGCAAGGGCGACTGGGAGAAGCTGGCCTTCTGGGGATTCTGGATCGTGGCCTTGCTACACGCGCTGGTACGCAGCGCACCGGTGACGCAGGCGCGCATGAACCCCGCCTGGCGCGAGCAGTGCTGGGGGATTGCCGTGCTGGCCGTGGCGGCGGTCGGCTTGAACGGGTTGACCACGGGCGATCATTTGTTCAAGACCATGTTTGCCGACCCCTACTGGGCGGTGGCCGGGGTCGATCTCAGCCTGCTGGCCACGGCTGGCCTGGCCGTGTGCTCGGCGCGCAAGCTGGCGCAGCGCCAACAAACCCCCGTGGCGGCGATGACATCGGAGGTGGCCCATGGCTGAAGCCCTGACGCTGAGCCTCGCGGCACTCCTTTCGCTGACCGGCATGGGCTGGCTGGCACTCAGTCTGGAAGTCCATTGGCGGCAGATTTTTGGCCGCAAAGCGGTGCTGACCGCCAGTGTCGCCAATTGGCTGCGCCTGGCCGGTTGGACCGGGCTGCTGCTGTCGGCCATCTGTTGCTTCATCGCCGACCGGCCTTCCATGGCGGTATTGGTCTGGGTCATGCTGCTGGCCGGCGCAGCCACGACGATTGCCCTGCTGCTCGCCTGGCGGGCGCACTGGCTGCGGGGGCTGGTGTTCTGGGCCAACAAGTCATAGGCAAAGTGTGGGCTGTCTGGTCATGATTACCCACATATTCCGCACGAGTTGCCTACCGGTGCTTCTCCTCGCCATCAAGAAGACCCATTTGCTGATTGCTAGCCTGACGCAGCAAACGAGAATTGTTATTATTAACTGGCTAACTCCCTCCGTTCTCTCTTTCCGTTCCGGAGCACGTCGTGCCAGTTGCCCCTACCGTTACCGAACTGTATCTCGATCACCACCGCTGGTTGCATGCCTGGTTGCGCAAGAAACTTGGCTGCACCCACCAGGCAGCAGACTTGCTGCATGACACGTACTTGCGCCTGCTTCGGCGCGATGAAATGCCTGTACTGGTTGAGCCACGTGCTTTTTTGCTCACCATCGCGCAACGCGTGCTCTCTAACCACTGGCGGCACGAACAGATTGAACGTGCTTTTTTGCAAACTTTGGCGCAGTGGCCAGAGGTCGTTGCGCCATCCGCAGAAGAAAAAGCCTGCCTGATCGAAACCCTGCTTGAGATTGACCGCCTGCTTGACGGCCTTCCAACCGTGGTCAAGCGCTGCTTTCTGTATGCTCAACTGGATGGTATGAGTCACGCCGACATTGCCGCTAAGCTGAAAATTTCGCTCAGTTCGGTCAAGCGTTATCTGATCAAGGCTGGGGTTCAGTGTTACTTCGCGCGGGCGGTTGATTGACGATGCGCCATTCTTCTCCTTCGCGTGCTACCGACGGTGTTCTGTCTGTTGATGGCATCAAATCCGAACCGTCGGATATTTCTCCGGATGTGGCCCGGCAAGCGGTGACGTGGTTAGTCGAACTGCAAGCTGCGGCACCCGGCAGCGGCATTGAGCAAGCCATTGGCGACTGGCGTGCACGTGATCCTGCGCATAACGCCGCCTGGCTACATATCGAAGCTGTCAATGCCCGGCTTGGCGGCCTCGCTTCACCGCTGGGTTCTGCGTTGGCGCAAACGGCGCTGAGTCGACCGGCTTCGCATGGCCGCAGACAGGCTATCAAGCTGTTGTCCGGTGCGCTATTCGCCAGTGGTGCACTGCTGGCCGCGCACCAACACACGTCGTGGTCAGTCTGGCAGGCCGACGTGCGTAGCGCCACGGGTCAACGTCAGCAGTTGCAACTGGCCGACGGGAGCCGCTTGTGGCTCAATAGTGAGACGGCGGTCAACATGGTTTTCTCGGCAAAAACCCGCCAAGTGCAATTACTGCGCGGCGAAATCCTGATTGATACCGGCCGTGATGAAGCATATCTGCCCGCCCGCCGCTTTCTGGTGACAACGCCGCATGGTGAACTGACCCCAATCGGCACCCGCTTTGCGGTGCGTCTGCATGAAAATCGCACGCGCCTGGATGTTTTTGCTGGCGCAGTCCAAATCCGGCCTGCCGGTGAAGGCAGCGTGCTGACCCTCAATGCCGGCCAGAACGCTGCCTTCAGCACGCAGGTCATTTTTGACATCGATAGCACTGACGAAGACAGGGTGGCCTGGCAAGACGGCATGCTGGTTGCCAGCCAGATGCGTTTGGCAGATTTTATTGCCGAACTCGACCGCTATCGGCCTGGGCGGCTGCACTGTGACCCAGCCGTGGCTGAGTTGCGCCTTTCTGGTTCTTATCCATTGGCCGAGCCGGAACGCATCCTGGATGCGCTGCGCAGTACATTGCCGGTCGAGATCCATTACCTTACCCGCTACTGGGTCACGGTAATCCCGGCGCGCCCTGGGTAAAAAATATTTTTGCTGGGCTGAGCTGTTTGCCAATCTGAAGAGACATGCAAGACAACACCGGTGTGCTCACTTTTTCAGGATTTCATTATGGCTCAACATCACCCCTTTCAGCCCAAACTGCTCAGTGTTGCTATCGCTCTCGCTGTCTGCGCTGTTTTGCCTCCCACGGCGCAGGCTGACGTCGCCGCCAGCAGCGCGGCCAGTGCGCGCAAAAAATATGACCTTGGCCCCGGTTCGCTGGAAAGCGCACTGAATCGCTTTGGCCGTGAAGCCGGCATTTTGCTTGCCTTTCCCAGTGAGTTGGTCGGCCATCTGAACAGCGCCGGTTTGCGTGGTGTTTACTCCCCGCAGGAAGGTCTGAATCGCTTACTGGAAGGCGCTGGTCTGGAAGCTATTCGCGATGCCAGCGGTAAATACAGCCTGCGCCGCATTGCTCGGCCAGTCGCTGTGGGCGGCGAAGCCACCTTGCCGGCTGTGCGTGTGACGGCAGGGCTGTATGGCGGCAGCGCTGCCAGCCCTGGCAGGGTTAATGCCAAAACGCTGCAACGTTACGCGGCGAATGATCTGGAAGATATGTTTGCCGGCCAGCCAGAAGTCGCTATTGGCGGTGGTCACGGCATTGCCCAGAAAATCTTTGTGCGCGGGCTTGAAGATACGCTGGTGAATGTTTCTATTGATGGTGCTGTGCAAGGTAATCGCGCTTTTCACCATGCCGGTCGGCTACAGCTTGAACCTGAGTTGATCAGCCGTGTCGAAATCATGCCTGGTCTTGTTGACGCCACTGCCGGCCCTGGGGCGTTGGGTGGCGCGGTTCGTTTTATCACCAAAGATCCTGAAGAACTGCTCCGCCAAGGGGAACGCATGGGGGCCTTGGTCAAGGGTGAGTACTTCAGCAACGCCGAAGGCCACAAAGCCCACGCGACAGTGTTTGGACGGTTGGGCGACAACTGGTCAGCCATGGCTTCGCTGACCCGCCTGGATCAGCACGACTACCAGGATGGCGCAGGCCGACAGGTATATAGCACGGGCGCCGAACAGACATCCCATTTTTTCAAGGTTGTCGGTAAGTTAACGCCTGAGCAGACATTGCGTTTGACTTATGACCAGCATGACAACCAAGGCATGCGTAACCAGCGCCCACAATGGGCCTGGAGTTCGTGGAACCCTGCTTATCCGATGCGCAGCGAGCGAAAAACGTGGAATGCCGGGTATACGTGGAAATCAGACAATCCGCTACTTGATCTGGCTGCCAATGTGTACGATACCCGCACTGATTTTGAGCAAAATGTCACCAACCGCTGGGGGCTTTATATTGCGCAAATGCAATCCAGCGGTGTTGACCTGCGCAATACCAGTAGCTTTGCCAATCATCGCCTGACCTACGGCGCTGACTACCGCAAGGACAAAGTCAATGCCGGTTCGTCTTCTCATCCAAATGAAGAGCGTGGCCATGGGCAGGTGTGGGGATTTGTTGTTCAAGATCGCATCCAGTTGGCCGAGCCGCTACACATGGATATCGGGGTTCGTCATGACCGTTATCGAGTGACGGATGACAGTGGTTTGACATTAACCGCCAGTGGGTATAGTCCAAACATCGGCTTTGGCTATGCTGTCACGCCCGAGCTGATGCTGCTTGCTGGCCATTCACGCTCACTGCGCGGCCCCGGCAATATGGACGCATTTAAGATGTCGGTGGCAAGTAATGCTCCAGGCTTGAGGGCAGAGCAGGCGCGCTCGTCTGAGTTTGGCGTTGAGTATGAAAGGGATGGCCTCCGCTTGGGCGGCAAGGCATACCATACACGGATCAATCATGCCATTGCAGACCCGTTTGGTGGGCCAAGTCGTTACGAGAATGTAGGGGCCTTGCTGTCACGCGGCCTCTTATTGCATGCAGATTATCGCTGGAAGCAAATCAGTATGGCGGTTAATTTTCATCGCAACCTGCTTAGCCTGAATCATCTACCGCTGAATGGTTATACGAACAATGGGCTTGGCGTGAGTCAGGGGAATACGGTGACAGCCAGCCTGGATTACACGATGAGCGAGCACCTGGAAATGGGATGGCAGGGGCGTTTTGTGCGGCGAATTGAGGATCAATGGACCAGCGTGGGCAAAATCGACAAGCCAGGGTATGGTGTTCATGATCTGTACGCCCGCTGGCGACCGACTGGTCGCGATGATTACATCATTACCGTGGGTGTGCGAAACCTGTTCAACAAGGATTACCTTGACCACGCCACCACTGAGGACTTTCAGCACCTTCCTGGATATGCTGGCGTAGTGGGTTCTCGTGAGCCTGGCCGGGAGTTCCGTATCGGTCTGAGCGCTCGTTTCTGAAGCTAAGTCATGCTGCGCCAACACTTTAGTTTTGGCGCATTACGTTTTGGCGCATTACTTTGTTGGTTTGGCGATGGCTGTTTTTTGGGCCATCGCTGGCCTGAATAGCCATTGACTGGCTTGTTTTTATCAATAAGCGGTGTCCATTTTTATGTGGCCAATCTGTCTCATGAGCTAAAGGTGTCAGCGCTCAATGTGCCGTTTTATCTGGTACATAGCATTGATTGCCAGCGCCAGCAGGCTGGCACATAGCATTCCACCTACCCAAGTTATCACTTGAGCCCACCAGTGATAACGCTGAGCCGAATTACTACTACCGCCCTCTATTCTATCTTCCTGACTTCACCGCGCTGGCGTCAGCCACGGCAGGGCGGCCCGTTCGTACTGGCTGTAGCGAAAACCAATGCTGCGCCGCCATTCCGCCTGTGCTTCGCCCCATTGGGCAAACCGGGCCGGGATGGGCAGTTGCATCACCTCGGTGGCGGCCAGCCCGCGCTCGGCGGCCTGGCGCAGGGTGTCGTCCAGCCAGGTCAGGTAGTCGCGGGTGGCTTCAATGGGTTTGGCGTCCCGGCTGACCGGGCCATGGCCGGGCACCAGCAGCTTGAATGGCAGCGCCTGCAAGGTGTTGAGGGCATTGTGCCAGTTGGCCAGGTTGGCGTTGGGCAGGGTGGGGGTGCGCTGGTTGAACACCTGGTCGATGGCAAACAGCACGCCGGTGCTGTGGTCAAGAATGGCAATGTCCGACTGGGTGTGGCCAGGAACAGACAGAAACTCCAGCCGGTGGCCGCCAATCGTGCGCATGCCCAGCGGCAGCGGGGCGGTGGGGGCCAGGGCTTCGGTGCCGCGCATGCCATCCCCCACCAGCCGGTACAGGTTTTCCGCCAGCCCTTCGCCTTCGGCGCGGATCATCGCGGTGGTGGTGGCGTCGGCGCGGATGGGGACATCGCTGAAAGCCTGATTGCCCAGAAAGTGATCCGGGTGCTTGTGGGTGATGATGACTTCCAGAATGCGCTTGCCGGTGGTTTGCTCAATCAGCTGGCGATACTGCTCGCCAAACCGGCGCGACGGCCCGCTGCCGATCACGACCACGCCCTCTTCGGTGGCAATAAACGCGGTGTTGACCAGAAACCCGCCATTTTCCGGGGTGAAGTAGCCGGTATCGGCTTCCACCATCCAGGTATCGGTGGCAATGGGCTGGGCGCGCAGCTCAAACGCCAGCGCCAGGTTGGCGCAGGCCAGCCAGCACAGGCTCAGACAGGTCAGCAGCAGAGGCATGGCAAAAGCTCCTCCATTCAGGGTCAGGGCACAAGCGGCAGGCTGGCGCGGTAGTGGTTGCCATCATTGTCCACGCTGCTGGCGTGCAGCTGGGTGGTGGCGGTGCGGTTCAGGTGCAGGGTGAACAGCGGGTTTTCTGCCAGTGAGGCGTCGGTTTCCAGCCGGGCCAGCGGGCGCTGGCTGGCATCGCTGAGTTCTACCCGCTCGATATTGAAGCGCGCCACGCTGGTGACCAGGCCGGTGTCCATCGGGTGCATGATGCCCAGTCGCACGCGCAACACGCCGTCTTCCTCGCGCCAGACCCGGCCACTGACCCGGCCCAGCAGGGTATTCCAGTCGGTGGTCGAGCGGGTCTGGCTGGGCAGGGCACAGCCGCCGCCGGGCGCATCCAGCCATTTTCCATTAACGTGCCAGACCCCCTTGTCGTCCAGCGCGGCGGCACGGATGGGCGTGGCCTGATTGACCCGCATGGCAACCGACAGGCGCGGCTGGGCGTGCAGGGGCTGGTAGCGCAAGGCGCGCGGAATCGGGTTGTAGTCGGCAAACAAAATCAGCTCGCGTACCTCGCCCACGTCACGGGCATCCACACTGACCGGCACAAAATGGCCATCTTCCACCCGCTCGGGCAGGGTGACTTTCACCCGGTCGTCAAACACCACCTTGCCACCGCCCAGCACCACGCGCTGCATGCTGCTCCACAACGGCGAATTGAACGGGTCGCTGCCCGGTGGCGGGGCGGCGTTGGCGTTGAGCGCCATCAGCACACCGACGCTCAGGGTCCATCCAGTCCAGCGGGGTTTCATCAGCGGATACTCCTGCAAACAAACCGGTTGAATGAGACAGGGGGGGGCGTCAGTGCGCCGCTGCCGGGGTGTAACGCACCTGATAGCTGGCAAACAGCTTGGCCAGCAGGCCCGACTGACGAATGGTTTCCAGCGCGTCGGTCACCGCCCAGCCCAGGTCGCGCAGGGTTTCCTTGGTGGCCATGCCGATTTCCCAGCTGGCCTTGACCAGGCCGGGGGTGGCCAGCGGGGCAACCGGTTTTGCGCTGGCGGCCAGCACCCAGTCCAGCTCGCTTTGCGGACCAAACACGGCGTCGATCTCGCCAGCCAGCAGCGCGCGGGCGGCGCTGGGGGTGTTGGGGTAGTGTTGCAGACTGGGGCGCAGACGACCGCCCTGCAAGGCGGCCAGGTATAAGTCGGCCAGGCTGTCGTTTTCCACGCCGATGCGGGTGCCGTGGTCAATCAGGGTGACCGCGCCCGGTGGCCGCTGGCCGGCCCAGGCCATCTGCTCGGTGTAGTACGGGCCAAACAGCACGGCGTTGTGGATGCGCTGGGCCAGCTCCGGGTCGAAGGGCACATGCAGCATCAGGTCGGCGGTGCCGCCACCCAGATAATGGCCTTTCCAGATGGCGTTGCGCAGGTCGCCGTCGATATCGTCGGCGGCGGTCAGCGGCATGAAGTTTACCTTCATCCCCAGCGCCTGGCCGATGGCACGGGCCAGGTCAACGTCAATGCCGCGCAATTCGCCGTGTTCCGTCCAGGAGAACGGCGGGAAATCCCGATATACCGCCACGCGCATACTGCCGTTGGCTTTCAGGTCATCCAGGTTGGTGGCCGCCTGCAACGGGGCGGCCAGCGCACTGGCCAGCGCGGCCAGCAAGAATTGACGGCGGTTCATCCTGTTTCCTTGGTGCTGCCCGATGGGTCGGGTCAGTCAATCCGGACGGTTTCCAGCCAGCTGCGAATGGCCCAGGCGGCTTCCTGCGCCAGAATCCCTTCAAACGACGGCATATAGGTCACGCCGTTGCGCACCGAGCCGTGGCGGATACGTTCCTGGAAAATCGGGTCGCCTTCGTCCTGCCCTGGCAGTTTGCGCAGGTCAGGGGCAATGCCGCCGGAAACAGCGTCAATGCCGTGGCAGCGGGCGCAGTTTTGGGCAAAGGCTGCTTTGCCAATGCTGATGGCCTCAGTATTGCCACGATACGGGTTGCTGTCCAGCCAGGCGCTGCCCAGCTTTTTCAGGTTGCCGGTGTCCACCGGCTGGGGCACCACGTCGCCGTGGGCGCTGGCAGCGCCCGCCACAACCAGGGTGCCAGCGGTCAGCATGGCCAGAGAAAGCAGACGCAGACGGTGTTTCATGATGGTTAATCCTTGCGTGTCATCGGGGGGATGTGAGGCGCTGGGCCGGATGAAAGGGCCGCGCATCGGGTTTGATCAGGTGGGCGTATCGGCACGCGGCGGTTCGCCTGCGCGGGCCAGATCGGCCAGTTCGGCATCGCTGAACAGCCGTGACCGGGTGAGAAAGCGCACGCCCTCGGGCGCTTCCACTGAAAAACTTGACCCGCGACCTTCAACCACGTCGATGGTCAGCTGGGTATTGCGCCAGTAGTCAAACTGGAACGCACTCATATAAAACGGGCAGCCGGCAATCTGGCCCAGCAGCACGTCCTGATGGCCGAGGTGGAATTCCCCTTGCGGGTAACACATCGGTGCGCTGCCATCACAGCAGCCACCCGACTGATGGAATAACACCGGGCCGTGCCTGGCAATCAGCCGTTCGATTAAATCGGCAGCCGCAGGGGTCAGGGTGACACGTTCAATCATGGTGTTTCTCCAGCAGACGGGGGCGGGGGAGAACCCTGCCCCTGCACGGGGCGGGTTTCTCCGGGCCTGAAGCCAATGGCTTCTTTGCGTGGCTAACACAACCCCGCGTCGCGTTCTGCGCTGGGCAGCGCAAGTTCGCCAGGCGGGTGGGTCGGCAGCGCTTAGAAGAAGCCCAGTGCGTTCGGGCTGTAGCTCACCAGCAGGTTTTTGGTTTGCTGATAGTGTTCCAGCATCATCTTGTGGGTTTCGCGGCCAATACCGGACTTCTTGTAGCCACCAAAGGCGGCGTGAGCCGGGTACAGGTGGTAGCAGTTGGTCCACACACGGCCTGCCTTGATGCCACGGCCCATGCGATAGGCCAGGGTGCCATCACGGGTCCACACGCCTGCGCCCAGACCAAAGGCGGAGTCGTTGGCAATGGCCAGTGCGTCTTCCTTGTCCTTGAAGGTGGTCACGGCAACCACCGGGCCAAAGATTTCTTCCTGGAACACGCGCATCTTGTTGTGGCCGGCCAGGATGGTCGGTTCCACGTAGTAGCCTTCGTCCAGCCCGCTGCCCAGCTTGGCTTGCGCGCCGCCGGTCAGCACTTGCGCGCCTTCCTGGCGGCCAATGTCGATGTAGGACAGGATCTTGTCCAGCTGTTCGCGGGAGGCCTGGGCGCCAATCATGGTGCTCGGGTCGTACGGGCTGCCTTGCTTGATGGCCTGCACGCGGGCCACGGCGCGTTCCATGAATTTTTCGTAGATGGATTCTTGCACCAGCACGCGGCTCGGGCAGGTGCATACTTCGCCCTGGTTCAGCGCGAACATGGAGAAGCCTTCCAGTGCCTTGTCGAAGAAGGCGTCGTCTTCGTTCATCACGTCGGCAAAGAAGATGTTGGGCGACTTGCCACCCAGCTCCAGGGTCACCGGAATGATGTTTTCCGAGGCGTACTGCATGATCAGGCGGCCAGTGGAGGTTTCACCGGTAAATGCCACTTTATTGATGCGGCTGTTGGTGGCCAGCGGCTTGCCGGCTTCCAGACCAAAACCGTTCACCACGTTGAGCACGCCCGGCGGCAGCAGGTCGCCAATCAGGTCGAGCAGCACCACGATGCTCATCGGGGTTTGTTCTGCCGGCTTGAGCACCACGCAGTTGCCTGCCACCAGGGCCGGGGCCAGTTTCCAGGCGGCCATCAGCAGCGGGAAGTTCCACGGGATGATCTGACCGACCACGCCCAGCGGCTCGTGGAAGTGGTAAGCCACGGTGTTGTCGTCGATTTCGCAGATCGAGCCTTCCTGGGCGCGGATGCAACCGGCGTAGTAGCGGAAGTGGTCGATGGCCAGCGGGATGTCGGCGGCGTTGGTTTCGCGGATCGGCTTGCCGTTGTCGGCGGTTTCCACGGCGGCGATGAAGCTGGCGTACTGCTCCATGCGGTCGGCAATCTTGAGCAGGATATTGGAGCGTTCGGTGGTGGACGAGCGGCCCCACTTGTCGGCGGCGGCGTGGGCGGCATCCAGTGCCAGTTCGATATCTTCAGCCGAAGAGCGGGCAATTTCGCACAGCGGCTTGCCGTCCACCGGGCTGGTGTTCACAAAGTACTGGCCACGAACCGGGGCAACCCAGCCACCGTTGATGAAGTTGTCGTAGCGGCTGCGCAGCGGAATCTTTTTGTCGATGCAATCAAGGGTGTTTTGCAGCATGGCGGTGTCTCCTGGCTCTGGGGTGGACAAACTTCTGTCGGCATTGACAGTAAGCGGATTGTCGTCACCCACAGCCCAATCAGCCATGCTACTTTGGTCGCAAGACCGATCTGTTGCATTTTGCAACAGCCATGGGTGACGCAAAATGGCACAACTGACACAGTGTGCCACACTCATGTCATATCCGGATATCGTAGAATTACCAGGGTGATGCAGGATTGTGCTGGCAGATCAAGCCATTGGCCGGGGGGGACCAAAGTCGTAGTCGGGTGGGGCCATTTGGGCATGTGGCTTGCGCCAAGGGGCGGGCAGTCACATCACCCCAAAAATACGGAGAAGACATGAAACACGCATCCCCCCTGACGCTGGCCGCCCTGGCCGTGGCTGGCCTGGCCAGCGCGCCCGCCATGGCGCTGGAAGTTTACAATAACAAGGGCTGGTCGCTGGACATCAGCGGCTCGGTCAATGCCTTCTACACCACCAGCAAAACCGAACAAAGCAGCCGCTCCAGCCAGATTGAAAACGGCCTGCTGCCGGGCTACTTCAATATCACCGCCGCCACCCAGCAGCGCGGCTGGGATATCAAGGGCGTGATTGGCATCTGGCCGGGGCTGGATTCTGACTCGCCGGCGCTGGCCAGCGCCACCGCCGGGGTGGGCAAATCCACCGTGGATGCACGGACCAACTACCTGAGCTTTGGCAAGCCCAACGTCGGTACCTTCAAGTTTGGCCGCGATGTTGGCCTGTTCCAGTCCAACGCCATCCTCAACGACATGACCCTGATTGGCGTGGGCGGTGGCGGTGGTCAGGCGCGTAACATCAATACCACGCTGGGGGGCATTGGCGCGGGTTACATCTACGCCGAATTCCAGCCACAGATCACCTACACCACGCCAAAGTTCAACGGCTTCTCCGCCACCATTGGCGCGTTTGACAATAAAGACGTCAATGGTGCCGGCAAAACCGGACGCAATGTCGGCTATCAGGGCCAGGCCTTGTATGAATTCAAAAACAACACCCTGTCGGGCAAAGCCTGGCTGGGCTTTGTGAACCAGAAGTTCAACCTGATTCGCAGCAACAACGCCACCGGCTTTGAGTTTGGTGCCAAGATGGATATCGGCAACCTGGGCCTGATGGCCGAAGGCTTTACCGGCAAGGGCATTGGCGACACCATTCTGTTTTCTGGCGGCACCGATGCCCTTGGCCAGAACCGCCGCTCCGATGGCTATCTGCTGCAGGCCACCTACAAGTTTGACGACCTGAAACTCGGCCTCAGCCACGGCGAAAGCCGTACCAAGCGCACGGGTACCGAAGGCAGTGGCTACGCCAACCGCGTGGTGGGCACCACCCTGGGCGGCTACTACAGCCTGACCGACAACCTGACCCTGGTGGGTGAAGTCAACCGCCGCACCAACAAGGTCACCAACCGCGATACCGATGGCGTTTCGCTGGGCGCGATTCTGTTCTTCTGATTGTCTCCCGAACGCCATCCCCCCACGTTCAGGCAGAGCGCACCCCGCCGGGTTTGTCCCGGTGGGGTTTTTCTTGGCGTTTGATGCCTGTTGCCTTTGGTCCTTGCGACAATTTGCCGCAGGGGGCTGCTGCCTGTCTGCTGCCGGCTTGTGCTATGGTAAACGGCCTGATGGCTCTCACGTCTGGCTCGCATGTTGCCCGATTCTTATGCTCCGGCTTTTTCCCGATTAATTGCCCTGCGCTGGGGGTTTTTGCTGTTGGCCGCGCTGGGGCTGGGCCTGGCCGTGCAAGACGGCATGGCGCTGCCCTGGTTGCCCATGCTGGCGGTGTTGGCGGCGCTGGCGCTGGTCAATGGCTTTTCCCAGTTGCTGTCCCGTCGCCGGCCCGTGGAACGGCCCTGGGCGGTGGCAGCGGCCTTGGCGCTGGACTGCACCATCCTGGGCATCTTGCTGTTTTTCAGCGGTGGGGCCAACAATCCGCTGGTCACCCTGTACCTGCTGCCGCTGGTATTTGCCGCGCTGGTGCTGCCGGTTCAGCTGGCCTGGCTGCTGGCTGGCCTGGCCGTGGTGGACTACACCTTCCTGATGGAATTCTTTATCCCGCTGCCGGGCTCGGCAGAAGACCCGGCACTGGCGTTTCGTCTGCACACCGTGGGCATGTGGGCCACCTTCTGTGGGGCTGCCGTGTTGATGGTGGGGCTGATTGGCCGGATGACCCGCGAACTGCACGCCCGCGATATCGCCCTGCGCGATTTTCGCGAAAAACAACTGCGCGATGAAAAATGGGTGGCGATGGGCACCCTGGCCGCCAGCGCCGCGCACGAGCTGGGCACGCCGCTCTCCACCCTGGCGGTGCTGATTGGCGAATGGCAAAGCCAGGCCGCCGACCAGCCCGACCTGGCCGATGATCTGGAACTGATGCACGCTCAGGTCAGCGCCTGCAAGGCCGCGCTCAACCGGCTGGCCAACGAGGCCGGCGTCAGCCGGGGTGGCGATGCCGTCCAGGAAGTGCAGGCCATTGACCAGACGCTGGCCAGCCTGCTGCGGCAATGGCGCACCCTGCGCCCGGACGTGGTGGTGAACTACCAGCCCGACCCGGCCCCCGCCCCCCGGCTGGCGCTGGACCCCAGCCTGGCCCCGGCGCTGCTGAACCTGTTGAACAATGCTGCCGACGCTTCGCCAGAGGCCGTGGACATTCGTGCCCAGTGGAGCGGCCCGGCGCTGGGCCTGACCATCCACAACCATGGCCCCGGCCTGCCGGCGGCGTTTGCCCAGGGCATTCCGCCGCTGGGCACCGCCAGCAGCAAGGGCGGCATGGGCCTGGGCGTGGCGCTGGCGCATGCCACCATTGAACGACTGGGCGGCGAAGTCCGCCTGCGCAATCGACCCGATAGCGGGGTGGAGGCCACCGTCACCCTGCCCTGGCCCCCCGGAACCCAACGATGACCCTGCTGCTGATTGATGACGATCCTGCTTTCAGTCTGGTCCTGCGCCGCGCCCTGTCGCGGCGAGGCTACGACGTTCACACCGCCGCCACCCCGGAACAGGCGCTGGAGGCCGCCAGCGCGCATGACCCGGACGGGATTGTGCTCGACCTGAACCTGGCCGGCGAAAGCGGCCTGCGCATCCTGCCCAGCCTGCGCCAGCACTGTCCTGACGCCGCCATTGTGGTGCTGACCGGCTACGCCAGCATCGCCACCGCCGTGGACGCCATCAAGCTGGGTGCCACCCAATACCTGGCCAAACCGGCCAGCGCCGACGACATCCTGGCCGCACTGGGCCACAGCGAGCCTGACCCGGAACAGGCGCTGCCAGAACAGCCCATGTCGGTGCGCCGGCTGACCTGGGAGCATATTCAGCGCGTGCTGGCCGAACACGACGGCAATGTGTCGGCCACCGCCCGCGCGCTGGACATGCACCGGCGCACGCTGCAACGGATGCTGGCCAAACGGCCTGCCAATCGGTGAGGGGGGCGGTCATGGGCTGCGCAGCGCCAGCAGGATGGCAAGTTGATCGGCGATGGCTCTCATTCGAGCGCTGGCGCATGATCGCCTCACAGTGTGTTCAATACCTGCGCCACCGCCTCCGCCACAAACACCCGGTTGCGCCGCTGTGGCCCGGCCTCACGCACGATGCCGCGCTGCACGAGCTCGGCAATGGCTTTATTGGCTGCTGGAAAAGAAATCGCCAGCGCCTCGGCCAGCGTGCTCACCCGAATCACTGGCTGATGTAGCAAGTAATCCGCTGCGCGGTGCGCTGCGGCGTCGGCGCGCAAGTGGGTCAGTTGCGCACGCCAATGCTCGCGCAACGCCCACAGTGCGGCAATGGCACGGTCGGTTTGCTGGCAGGCTTCCACCACACAATTCGCAAATAACTGCAGCCAGGGTGACCACGCCAGTTTCATCTGCACGCCCAGCAGGGCAGCATAGTATTCTGCCTGTCGTGCCTTCAGCGCTGACGCCAGATGCAAGGGGGGGTACCCATCCTGTAAAAACAGCAGTGGGATCAGCAAGCGGCCAATGCGGCCATTGCCATCTTCAAATGGATGAATGGCTTCAAATTGTGCATGGGCAATCGCCGCCCGCATCAGGATGGATGGCGCTCGCACCGAGTCCGGCTCAAACTCCAGCACACAGCGCATCTCCGCCAGACATGCCGGCACCTGCTCGGGCGGTGGTGGGTTGTAGTGAGAATACTGGATGCCGCCCAACGGCCCAATCCAGTTTTGTCCCGTGCGCCAGGTGCCCGGCGTGCCGCGCACATCGCCCGCGCCAGTAAACAGGATGCGGTGCATGGCCTGAATCAGCGTCAGATCAATGGGCTGGCCTTGCTCCAGGCACTGCACGCCATGCTGAAACGCCAGCGCGTAGTTGTATGTCACCCTGGCGTCGGCGGGCGCATGCCCATCGTCCTGGACGGTTTCAAAGTACAGTAACTCCGCCACATTGGTGTGTGTGCCTTCAATCTGGCTACTGGCCACTGCCTCACGGCGATTGAGCAAGCGCATCAGCACACGGGTATCGGCCAGCGCAGACAGACGGCCCTGCAGATGCTCAAGCGCACGACCGCCACGCCACAGCGCATCCTGTGTGGCGCGATCGATTTCGACTTCAACCGGTGTTGGCAAGGGCAGCACAGCCCATTGTCCGCTGTGGCCGGCAATGGGCAAGGCGCGATGCTGCAAGGCGGGAGTGAGGTCGGTTTTGCGCATGGAGGAGGCAATGGGGGGAGGGAGAGGTGAAGTCTTATTAAACCTTATCTCAATAAAGTTTAATAGTGGCGAGCCTTGTTAAACGATGTGGGAGGGATGGGGCTGCCGGAACGGGGGGCCACACGATGGTGTCACAGCGCCAGGGTGAAGGCGGGATAATTGCTCAGTCAGATGGCGCTGAGTCTTTTGGGTTGGTGCGATGGCGGTCAGGAGAGGGTGGCAAACGGGGGGGGGGTGGACAATGCGGGGAGATATCGTGAGGTGGAATAATATCGTGAGGTGGAATAAATAATGATTGAAGCAGTGACCATTCAGAACTTCAAATCGCTGGAGGACGTCGAGCTTCTCCTAAGCAAATTCAATTGCCTGGTCGGCATGAATGGCGCAGGCAAAAGCACCATCTTGCAGGCTTTGGATCTCTTGGCGCAGTTGATGCACGGCAATGTGGATCAGTGGCTAGCAGCCCGAGGCTGGGAGAGTAAGGATTTGCGCTGCAGAACGAGTCATTCACCTCGCCTCACGACATTGATGGTAGGTCTGTCCCTAGAAGATGACCGATGCCTTTCTTGGAACGCCATTCTCAACCGTTATACGATGCGAGTGGTCAGTGAGGCTGTGCACATCCAAGATGAGGAAATTTTTAGGGTATCGGGCAGCCGGTTTAAGCTGCTTGGGCAACAGCATGAAATCACTCAAGACTACACCGGCTCACTGCTGGCCAGCCTGAAAGACGCCCTACTCCCGCCCGAGCTGAAAACCCTGCGCGACACCATCCGCAATATCCGTTCGCTGGAGCTGCTGTCGCCGCATCTGCTGCGCAAACGCTCGCGCGCGCAAGACAAGGACATTGGCGCGGGCGGAGAAAAATTGTCCGGCTTTCTGGCTACACTCAAAGGCGAACAAAAAGCCCACCTGCTGGCGGTGTTGTGCCAGTTTTACCCCCAACTGCGCGGGCGGTGTTGTGCCAGTTTTACCCCCAACTGCGCGATTTCCGGGTGGCGAATGTCCGAGGCGGCTGGAAGCGCTTGATGGTCACCGAGGCGGTGCAATCCGCCGATGACCCCTCACAGGAAAAATTGCTGGAAACCGAGGCCAGCCAGCTGAATGACGGCCTGTTGCGCATTCTGGCCATGCTGGCGCAGGCCAACAGCCAGCGCAGCGGCATGCTGCTGCTGGATGAAGTGGAAAACGGCGTCAACCCGGAGATTGTCGAAAAGCTGGTCAATGCCTTGGTCAACAGCCCGGTGCAGGTGCTGGTCACCTCGCACAGCCCGATGATTTTGAATTATCTGGACGACGATATCGCGCGCGAAGCGGTGCAGTTTGTTTATAAAAACCCACGCGGCCAGACCCGAGTGCGGCCCTTTTTTGAACTGCCGGGCATTGGCGACAAGCTGAACTATATGGGTCCGGGTGAGGCTTTTGTGGACACCAACCTGGCGGCGCTGACCGATGCATGCGTGGCGCTGGATGCCGCCAAGGACGTAGAAGAGGCCGCCAAGGCGGCAGACAAGGCGCGGTCATGATCGTGGTGCTGAGTGGAGAAGGCCGCTCCGACCTGGGCGCGTGCCGCAA
>ERZ724511.124-NODE-124-length-27697-cov-7.328232_pt1 | contig 27697 bp, 19 predicted proteins | sample MGYA00376044_ERZ724511 | MGnify/ENA primary metagenome ERZ724511 (study PRJEB28724, sample SAMN07190887) | wastewater metagenome | isolation source: effluent of sewage treatment plant in Hong Hong | place: USA: Christiansburg, Virginia | collected 2016-03-01 ...
CGCACATCGGGGAATAGCACCCAGCGCACCCTATCGCGCTGTTCGCGGGAAATGGCTTGTTGCAGTGTGTAGGGAAACAAGTCCCAGAACCGATTGCCGAATGCGTCTGCTGCCACCAATGGCTCCATCTCATCTTTGCAGATAACATGGTGCGGTTCCATCGCCTGTTGCAAGCCCATAGATTCAAACTGTTTGCGGGTGATGTGGGTGAGTACGGCCGCATAAGTCCACGGAAAAATCAGGTTGCCTCGGTAGTTTCCTTCTTTTTGCACCAGCGTGGCATCTTGCTTGAGTTCATCCACCACCTCCAAGGCATTTTTACGGGCTTTTTCCAGTGGATTGGTCTCGACTTTATAAGTACCGTTTTCGAGCGCAATCGTGCATTGCATTTTGTCGGCTTGGAGGATGGTTTCGGGATTCCAATCCTTCACCTCCAGCACCACCATTCCGCGACTGGGGTGCAAAATCACAAAATCGGGATGCAGTTGCTTACGTCCCACCGGAATGTTGTACCAAAGCCAGCACTCGGAATCGAGTTTTTCTTTTAACCGTTGTGCCAGACGTTCTTCGCCACGGGTATCAAACGAGGGGGATGCGGGGATAAGGGTTGCCATGCGGGTGTTTTCAAGAGCGATACGATATTTCAATCGTAATTCGTAAATCGGCTGGGAGGGGCGATATGGGTATCGCGGAGGTTTTGGTAGCGCGACACACTCAGCGGCAAAGTTTGAACGGGGTTGCCACCGAGACCAAGGCGGGTAAAGCCGACGAATTCGATTTGGAACATCAAACTACTGGTCGATGTGGTGATACTGGTTTGCGTGCGTTGCAGCACCATCCGCGCCAACCAGCAGCCAGCATCGTATTCCACGCCGAGCAAGGTATCCACCATGCGCCCATCAAACAGGCTGTAATTCAAGCGCCCTACGCTGTAATAACGCCCCGCGCCTTGCCCGCGTCCGGCTCCCAGTTCTTGCCCTGTATCGCCCCACAGGTTGTTAATCGGCCACTGCCAACTGACCGCCAACTGTTCGCTTTGCTCGCGCTGGTAGCTGTAGGCGGCATTCAATACGCGGTAATTGCCCGGGTTGTAACGTGCGCCGATGGTGGAACGGATGGACTTTTCGGTTCGTGGGTTGTACTGCACCGTCGAATCTAACGCCCATTGCGGATCGGCGTTGATGGAAGCGCCCAGCAAAATATCGCTCAAACCTGCTTGCGCGGGTGCGGTGCTGGAATTGAGGGTGACTTTTTGCTCGTCAAACCGCAGGCGCTGTGCCACGCCAAAACGCGCCAACTGTGCGCCGCTTCCGGCATCCAAAAAGCGGGTGGTGACCCCCAGTGTTAGCAGGTTGTTATCGGCGATTTTGTCGTGGCCGACAAAGGCGTTTTCGGTGTAGATGGTGGCAAAGTTGAAATCGTTTGCTGCGGTATCGTAATTGGGCAACAGGCTTTGATCGCGCCACGGGGTGTACACGTAGAACGCACGCGGCTCTAGCGTTTGCACCAAGTTGCGGCCAAAAAGCTGGGTTTCCCGCTCCAATACCATGCCCGCATCCAAGCTAAAGGTAGGGACGATCGCTGAGCCGGTGCGTGAACCGTTGTCTAACGCGGCATCAAACTGGTAGCTGGTCGCATGAACTTGGAACTTGGGCGTGATGAAGCCGCCGGGTAACAGCCACGGGTGGCTAACCTGCAACTGTGCCATGCCGCGCTGGGCATTGGGTTGCAGGGTGCGCGTGCGGTCGGCCTCGAATTGGGTGAAGTCGGTATCGACCGACCAATCCCAGCCGCCGGCATTGTCCACGCCATAACGGGCGGTGATCTGTGGAGCGCGGTCGAACGGCGGAACAATAGGCGCGTTCACATCCTGCAACGTCTGCCATTTCAACACCCGTGCCGTGCTGGTCAGTACGCCACCGCCATACCCTTGGCTCCATGTAGCGATGAGATCGGTGGGTAAAAGACGCTGGGTAATCGCTGCGCCGCCGCTGGTGGTGGAGTTGATGGCGTTGCTGGTTCCGTTCACGCTGCTGGTGAAATCGCGCCAGTAGTTATCGTCGCTGACGCGGTTGATATTCATGCCAACCCCCACCACTCCCAACGGCGTGTTGATACGGCCTTGGTGCGATGTCCCCAAACTCCAGCGGTTCGTCGCCGTGAGCCGATCTTGGGGCAAAATGCTGGCGCGAATATCGCCGAAATAATCCGGTTCTAAATAACGGTATTGCATCCCCAAATCGACTCCGCGCAGCGTCATTAACTTGGGGTAAAACGTGGCATCGCGGTTGGGGGCGATGTTCCAATAATACGGTTGCAACAATTCAAACCCGCCATCGCTGCCCAGCCCGAACGTGGGCGGCAAAAAGCCCGATTTGCGCCGTTCCGAGAGCGGAAAGCTGATGGCAGGCAGCGGCAACAGCGAAACCCCTTGAAATTCCAACACCGCGCCTTCGGCGACACCAGAATCGGCTTCGGTATCCAGCGTCATGCGGTTGGCGCGAAAAACCCAATCGGGAATCCAATCCAATCCGCCATTGGGCTTGCAGGTGCTGTAGGTGGCGTTGTGAACGGTGAAATGCGCATCATCGTGAAATTCGATTTTGTCCGCTTGCCCGTAGCCTTGGTTTTTCAGCAGCTCAAAACGCGGTGCGGTGAAAAATCCTTCAAACGCACCGATTTTTAATTCCAAATAATCGCCTTCAAATATATCGCCCTTGCGGTTGATGCGCACTTTCCCTTGGGCGGTGGCGCGGTCGGTGGGTTCGGAATAGGTGATGCGGTCGGCGCGAATCACCGTTCCCATCCGGCGTAGCGTGGCATTGCCCTCGATCACCATATCCTTATCGGGCTGGCCTGCCATGCGTTCACCGCTCCAAAAAATCGGTAATTGGCGCAATTCGGCATCGGGCAAAATGGTTTCTTGCAAGGACGGGCTGGGTTTGAGCGTTTGCGCCCCCACCGCCGAGCCAGTGGCGCAAGCGGCTAGCGCCAGCAAGAACGACAATTTACGTGGAAATAGGGGCTGCATGGAAAATCGGAAAATATCAAAATGACGGCAATAATCCGATTATCTATGCACACCTCACACACCTCCCATACCTCCCCTATCCGTACCGCATTGTTCGATACGTGGCTGCAAAGCATTCAAGCAACATATGCACTGCAAATCGCAACGCTGCGCCCCGCCTCCGAGGATGCCAGTTTCCGCCGATACTTCCGAATTGATAGCACACTCTGCACAACAGATAAGCACTCCAGCCCGATGATCCAAAAAACCTTCATCATCATGGATGCGCCGCCGGAGCAGGAAAACAGCCAACCCTTCGTACACATTGCGCAATTGATGCACGATGCCGGAGTCGCCGCGCCGCAGGTATTGGCGTGGGATCAGGTCAATGGCTTTTTGCTGCTGACCGATTTGGGCGAACAAACCATGATGCAAGCCATCGAATCCGGTGCGCCCGCGTTGCCGTTATTTTTGCAAGCGACCGATCTGCTGGTGCAATGGCAACTCGCCTCGCGCCCCGATGTGTTACCAGTGTTCGATGCCGACCGCCAGCGGCAGGAAATGGCGTTGTACCGCGATTGGTACGTGAACAACCGCGCCCAACTCGGTAAAGCACCCGAAACCCCGTATGCGCTCACGGAGGCGGATGAAAAAATTCTGACCGATACCTTCGAGAAACTCATCGCCCACAACCAACAATGGCCGAATGTCTACGTTCACAGCGACTTTATGCCGCGCAACCTGATGGTGTCATCGGAAAAAATGGGGGTTTTAGACTTCCAAGATGCCGTTTATGGCCCCATCACCTACGATATTGCCAGCTTGATGCGCGATGCCTTTTGGAGTTGTGAGGAGGAAGAAGTGTTGGATGTCACCATTCGCTATTGGTCGAAAGCGCGTAAAGCGGGCTTGCCCGTGGGGGACGATTTTGGTGCGTTTTATCAGGCGGTGGAATGGATGAGTTTGCAACGCCACCTGCGCATCGTCGGCACTTTCGCCCGTTTGAGCCTGCGCGACGGCAAATCGCGTTATGCGGAGGACATTCCACGCTTTATTGACTACATCCGCAGCACTTGTTCCCGTTACATGGAATTGAAGCCCCTGCTGCGGCTGGTGGAGCGGGTGGAAGGCATTGCCGTCCCCAATATGTTCGCATTTGGGCGGACGTAGGGCATTATCAGGCCGAAAAACATGATGTAACGCAAGAAATATGCAAACGCCGACCCCTATTTGACCTAAGTCAATGTGGTGGTGTCCATTCCAGCGGATAGTGCCTACCTATCACATAGTTACCAAAAAGTTTCTGAAGGAGTTACTACCATGAAAGCGTTGGTCGATTTGTTTTCTACCGATTACGGTTTGTTGAGTCTTGCCAGTATTGTTTTTATGCTGGGTATGGGGGTTTTCTTTCTGCGCTTGTTCCTGAACAAAATGGATCCACCCAGTGATTCGGGTAATCAAAATAAATAACCCGTTGGTTTTTTAGCTTCCTCCACTTTCTTGCCCGCTTAAGCGGGCTTTTTTATGCCTAAAAAAGGGCGCGTATTTTAACGATAATGTCGCATTCCTGCGCTATATTATCAAAATAGCCAGAATAAATATCGGATTTGACGGTATGCTGAGATAGTAGGTTGTAATTGTGTTGATAATTAAGAATTAGTCACTCACTTGAGAACAATGTTATCCCCTGTTGCACCAGTCCTTGAATTACAAGGCTACGGTTTCAGCTTCGGTAGTCGGGTTATCGTGGCTGAGGCAAGTTTTGATTTAGCACCGCACGGAATTTCTTTTTTGATGGGGCCGGTGGGGACGGGGAAGTCCTCTTTGCTCTTCAGTCTGGCGGGCTTTAATGATGGTAGCCCACGTTTTCGCCAATGGGGGAAAGCCTACTTTTGCGGCAAGCCTCTGACGGAGAACAACCGTCCGTTTCTGGTTCGTCAACACGCCCGTTTGCTGGCAGATACGTTGATGAACCATTTGATGAAGTCGTCCGAATTCAGCACTCTGGCGAAAGCGGAGCGGCGTGACCGCATTGAAAATTGGCTATCCAATTTTGAAATGCCTGCGTTATTGGACAAAGTCAATCGTCGGCTGGTGGATGTAGAACCAGTCTGGCAACGCATCGCCCTGATGGTGCTGGCGGCACAAGCACCCGCCCCCTTGTTGCTGGTGGATGAACCCGCTACGGGCTTATCGGATGCCGATAGCCGTTTGCTGCTGGATTTTGTTCACAATATGGGACAGCGTCAAAAATTGCTGGTCGTAGCGCACAACCAAACCTGCGTTCGATCCGTGGCCTCGGATGTCATTTTGTTGGCTGGGGGACGGATTCAAGGGCATTTGCCGGTGCAATCGTTTTTTGCGGAGTCCAATAACCCCGTTATTCGTACTTTTGTGGAAACGGGTAGCGTGAGCTTACCTGCACCCGATGCCAACCCCGAAGATTTAGCCGATGACATCCCCCCACCGCCACCCCTTCCAGCGGCGGCGTTAGAGGCTATTCGTGCGTTTTATCCGTATGCTTCGCCTGAACCCGTGGTACCGCCCCCACCGCCCCCTCCACCGCAGCCAGAACCAGAACCAGAACCAGAACCAGTGCTGGAACCTACGCTGCTTCAGATTCCATCCCTGCCTCCAGCACGACCTTCAGCGCCTGCGTACCTGCAAACCACACGGAACGGGGTGCGCATGGTGGCGGAAATTGGTACGTATGGCAATGCGTTTGATGCCCGCGCTCCGCGTGGTTTTGTGTGGGTGGTTCCGGGGCAGTTGGCGGGTTGTCCTCAACCCGGGGTGACCAATCCGGTTGAATACGATTTGCAACTGTTGGCACGGGTAGGAATCACCACGCTGATTACCCTGACCGAAACCGATTTAGAGCAAGCCCCCCTCAAAGAAGCGGGTTTATGCAATTTGCACTTACCGATATATGACCGAGGTGCTCCTTCAATGCGGCAAATCTACATGCTGCTCCACCGTATGCTGCGATTGGTTGAACAGGGGGACGTATTAGCCGTTCATTGTTTGGCTGGCTTAGGGCGAACAGGTACGGTTCTTGCGGCGTGGATGATAAAAGAGGGTGGATTGAGCGCAGAGGAAGCGATTCGACGCTTGCGTCTGTTACAGCCGGGTTTTATTCAAAGTCAAGAGCAGGAAGAATTCTTGTTGATCTTTGAAAAAGATTTATTGAACCGAACTTTATGATTTTTAGGAGGAAAACCAATGTCTCTCGATTCAGAAATTAGTGCAGCAGTTGCCAGCATCCCCGAATGTTTGGCCGCAGGTGTGGTGGACATCAATAGCGGTATGTTATTGGGTGTTCGCACGGTCGATTCCCACCCTTCCGAGGTATTGGGTTTAGTTGCAGCCGCTACCGCCGATTTATTCGCCGGACAAAATGTGATGATGATTGAAGCAATGTTCAAAAAATCACGCGGAACCAGTGGCGATACGCGGCACTATTTTCAAGAAATTATTGTGAATAGCGACCACATGATTCACTTCTTTATGCGCGGCAAGAAAAATCAAAATTATGTCGCCGTATTTGTGTGCCGGAACACCGCCAACTTGGGCATGGCGCTAACCAAAGCGCGGATTGCCATGCCAAAATTGGAGATGGCTGTTTGATTACCCTCGTTTCTGCGGAGAAGGCATTTAATGCCCTCCCCCATGAAACGGTGTTGCAGGCCGCACTGCGTCAGGGAGTTCAGCTCCCTTTTTCATGTCGCGGTGGTGTGTGCCACACCTGCATTGTGCGCTGCACCGCAGGCACAATCCCCGAACGCGCCCAACAAGGTTTATCCAGCGAACTGGTCGCCAAAAACTATTTTTTGCCCTGCGTGTGCCAACCGTTGGGCGATATGCAGATTGATTTTCCCCAGCCAGACGATTTCTTTGTTTCCGCCCAACTGGTTTCGCGCGAGGAAGATGCCAACGGCACGATGACCTTGCTATTCGAGCCGCTGCGCACGTTGGACGCATCGTCCGCCAACGCCATCATGGTGCGCGATGCCCACGGGCGCAATCACCGTCTACCACTGGCGAATAATCCCCATGAAGAATATTACTTCGCCATTCAGTTGACGAAGGACGACCCCACCCGCCTAGCCCAAGAATGGCGCACCCATCTGGCACTGGATGCCACCATTTTGATGCGTGTGGCGCAAGAAGACGAATACGGCAGCGAACCCGCTCCACCCGTGGAAGACCCCGCACCCAATCTCACCCTGTGGGATGCGTTGGAACAAGGCGCGTTGCTGTACCGTGCGCTGGATGATTTTTACCATCAGGTCTATGCCGACCCGCAGCTATCGCCGTTTTTTGAGGGCATTCCACGCCAGCGGCTCGTCGAAAAACAGTATTCTTTTTTGCGGCAAGCCATTACCGGCGAGCAGCACTACATGGGCAATCGCCCCTACCATGCCCACCATTGGATGGTGATTTCCCCCGCATTGTTCCAGCACCGCGAAAACATGATGCTGAATTGCTTGCGCGTGCAAGGATTAGCCGAAGAATGGGTGCAGCAGTTGCAACAACTGGAAGCCCACTATAAAGCCGAAATCATCAAAGACCACCCCGTTCCCCGTACCGTGGGCGATGTTGAAGTGCCGTTAGACGGTTTCGATAGCTTGGTGATGGACGTGGATTATTTCTGCGATACATGCAACGGTGAAGTCCTGCAAGGCGAAACCGTGCATTACCACCGCCGAATCGGGAAGATGGTTTGCCAGCGGTGTTTTAACGCACCGGTTGCACTCACCGCACCATCTGATTCATCTGAATAATCGGTAATAGCACCGCTAAAACAATCAGCATCACCACCACGCCCATCGCCACAATCAGCAGCGGTTCGAGCAGGGTGGCGAGTTGCAGGGCGCGGCGTTGTACCTCGGTGCTGAGTTGTTTGGCGGCGCGGTCGAGCATCAGCGGTAACTGCCCGGTTTGCTCCCCCAGCCGCGCGAACATCGACAAGATTCCCGGAAAGCGTTTTTTCTGCACCATTGCCGATGCCAGCGGCGCACCTTCACGCACCAGTACCAGCGCATCCAACGCATCGGCACGCATGGCGCGGTTAGAAAGCGTGTCAGCCGCTGCTTGCAACGCCCGCAAGATCGGCACACCCGCTGCGGAAAGCATCGCCAACGTGCTGGCAAACCGCGCCGCGTTGTAACCCCGCGCCAGTTTGCCGAGGATGGGCAGATTCAGCCATGCCGCATCAAACCGATTCTTAAAAGCATCACTCGACCATGCCAGCCGCGCAGAAGCAGCTACCAAAAGCAAACCGCCAAGCAGCCAGAAAAATTGGTTGCGCACAAAATTGCCAATGCCCATCATCACCACCGTGAGCAAGGGCAGGGCGCGTTTACTGCCCACAAACACCTCCGCCACCTGCGGCACGACATAGCCCAGCAAAAAGGTAACGATGGCAATAGCGACCAGCGTCACAATCGCCGGATACAGCGCCGCGCCGATGAGTTTGGATTGCAGTGCTTGGCTTTGTTCTAAGTCGTCTGCTAACCGTTCCAACACCGTTCCGAGGTTGCCACTGTGTTCACCGGCACTGACCACGGCGCAATAGGTGGAGGCAAATTCGCGCGGATGCTGCATCAAGGCGGTGGCGAACGATGTTCCGCCATTCACCTCAGCGCGGAGGGTGGCGATAAGGTTGCGTTGGCGCGGATCGTCGGCTTCTTCCGAGAGGGCGGCTAAGGCGCGTTCCAGCGGCAAGCCGGATGCCACTAGGCCTGCAATTTGGCGCGTCCAAATAGCCAAGGCGCTGGCGTTGAACACGCGCGATTCCCATAGCGTGGTGCTTTTACGGGCATGACCCGCATCCGATGCCGTGCCGATGCCCACCGGTTCAACCACCAGCGGAACCAAGGCTTGGGTACGCAGCAGAGTGCGGGCGGCCTTGATGGTTTCGGCTTCCATCACCCCTTTGCGGGAAATGCCTTGGGCATCAAGGGCTTCAAAGGAATAAGCAGGCATGGGGTTTTTGGGCTAAAGAGTATGAAAGAATGGTCACTCAAACTAGAAAGAGACAACTGCAATGGTAAACCGTACAACCCAACAAAAGCAGCGTCCCATAACTGCCCCTACCCCTTCCATTTCTGCCTCAGTTGCTGCCGAGGCAGTGCCACCCGTTCCAGATTTGGCGCATTCGATTCAGGGGATCGCCGATGTGATTTTCAAGGCACTGGAAGCTCCTTTACGGGCGCAGGTCGAAGCCTGTGTGCAAGCGATTGTTCACGAAGCCACACGGGATATTCATGCCCGTATTGTGGCGGAAATTGGTCGGATTCAGCCGATTAACATCCCCATCAATTTGTTCGCACAAACCGCACCTGCTGCACCACCTGCACCGATAACGCCCCCCGCGCCCGTACCGCCTTTGGTGATGCCGACTTCCGAAATCGAAGATGAACCGATCGAAGAAATCGAAGAAGCCGAGGAAACCGAAGAGGTTGAGGAAATTGAAGAAATCGAAGAAGTCGTCGAAGTCGTCGAAGAAATTTACGACGACGAAAAACCCCCAGCCGCCGAAAAAATTCGGCCGCTTGCAGAAGTAAAGCCCTCTGCTGCCCCGCAGCGCAAAAACCTGAGTGTGACCATCGTCGGACTGAAGCCCGGGCAGGCGCATATGATTAAGAGTGAATTTCGATTGTTGAAACTGCACTTCATTCCATCCGATGCCGGAGCAGGGCCACAACTCAAATCACTGGCAAAAACCAACGATTACGTGGTGCAAATGACCGATTTCATTCGCCATTCGGTGACCGATTCGGTGAAAGCCGCCAACAGTAACGGCAACTGGATTTACGTCTCCGGCGGCATGACCACGCTGCGGGAAAAGCTGCAAGAGCTGACCAAAGGGCATCTCACTCCCGCGTGACTTGTAAAAATACGGGTATTGCATGAATGGATCAAGTTACATCCCCAAACGGAAATTTTGGAATTTTTTTTGGCTACGAAATTGATAGCCGTCCATGCAATGGTGGCGCGGAGCGGGTCAACTTTGGGGAAAAGTCCTATCATTTTTGAGGGCAAAATGCCCAAAAAATAGGCAATGAAATGAGGGCATCTTGGCACAATCGGGGGCTTTTCCGACATCATCTCCCCTTCAAAGAACCGCTAAAAACAAAAAATGAAACGCGACTCTATCCCCTCTGCCATTCACACTGCGACCACCATGCAACCCATTAGCTACGATGTTCTGGTTGAAAAATACCTCAAGCCCGGCGAGACCAGCGCCGACGATTTGTTCGCTCGCGTCGCGCGTGCCTTGGCATCGGTTGAAGAGGAATCGAAACGCCCGCATTACGAAAACCTGTTCTTGCAAAACCTCTACGCTGGCGCGATTGGCGCTGGGCGCATCATGAGTGCGGCTGGCACTTCAATTCAAGCCACGCTCATCAATTGCTTTGTGCAGCCCGTGGGCGATTGCATTCAAGGTGTCGATGATGAAGGTTTTCCCGGCATCTACGAAGCCCTGCGCGAAGCCGCCGAAACCATGCGCCGTGGCGGTGGTGTGGGCTACGATTTTTCCCGCATTCGCCCACGCGGTGCGGGTGTTAAGGGAACGGCTTCGATGGCTTCAGGGCCTTGTAGCTACATCAATGTGTTCGACCAATCCTGCTCCACCGTGGAGAGCGCGGGCGCACGGCGTGGCGCACAAATGGGCGTGTTGCGGATTGACCATCCCGATGTTCAAGAGTTCATCACCGCCAAACGCACGCCCGGGCGTTGGAATAATTTCAATGTGTCGGTGGGCGTAACCGATGCCTTCATGCACGCCCTGCAAGCCGATGAAAAATGGGAATTGGTTCACCGCGCCGAACCCGGTCAAGCGCTGATCGACAAAGGTGCGTACCAGCGCGAAGACGGTAAATGGGTTTACCAAGCCCTGCCCGCACGGGATTTGTGGGACACCATCATGCGCTCCACCTACGATTTTGCCGAGCCGGGTATTTTGTTCTTGGACAATATCAACAACGATAACAACTTGCGCTATTGTGAAACCATCGCGGCGACGAATCCGTGCGTGACAGGTGATACATGGGTACTCACCACCAACGGTGCAGCACAAGTCGCTGATTTAATTGGCAAAGATTTTCAAGCCGTAGTCGATGGAAAAGCCTACCGTGTCGAAAGCAATGGGTTCTTCAAAACGGGACATAAGCCTGTTTTGGCATTGCGCACCCGCGAAGGACACGCACTGCGCCTGACGGCGGATCACCGCGTGCGCCGCGTTGCCCATAAAACCCGTTACGCCATGGAAACCGAATGGGTTGCCGCTGAACAATTGCGCCACGGCGATGAAATCGTGTTACACAATCATCGCGCATTGGGCGGTTGGGATGGTATTGGAACGGAAGAAGAAGGGTATTTGCTAGGCTTATTGGTAGGCGACGGTACACTCAAAAATGATAAAGCGATTATTTCCGTTTGGGCACCAGAATTAAAACAAGTTGCCAACGGCTTTGTGAGTGCCAATGGCATCGTGAATTACGCCGATACCAGTGCTGGCGGAATCATTGCCGCAGCACAGGCTGCTGCTTTCACCTTACCCCATCGTAGTGATTTTTGTGGCTTCCAACGCCCCATCACGGGACGGGGTGAAATGCGCATGGCATCGGCTGCAATCAAAGGTTTGGCGCACTCTTTTGGTATGCGTGTGGGTTATAAAACCATCACCCCCGCAATGGAAAAAGCATCCTCCGCTTTTGTGACGGGTTTACTACGGGGGTTGTTTGATGCCGATGGTTCCGTTCAAGGTAGCCAAGAAAATGGTGTCAGCGTGCGTTTGTCGCAAAGTGATAAAAGTTTGCTAGAAACCGTACAACGTATGCTGCAACGCTTTGGCATTGCATCGGTCATTTACCAAAATCGTCGATTGGCACAAGAAAAACCGATGCCAGATGGTCATGGTGGGTTGAAAGTAGTCAACATTCGTGCGCAACATGAGTTGGCGATTAGCGGTGACAATTTGCAAGAATACGCGCAGCGCATTGGCTTTTTCGATAATGCCAAAGCCCAGCGTTTGGCGCAGACGTTAAGCAACTATCGCTGTAGCCCCAAGAGAGAACGCTTTACGGCAACCGTTGAATCATTGGTAGCAGATGGCAGCGAAGATGTATTCGATGTCACCGTTGCCGATGTCCATGCTTTTGATGCAAATGGTTTGTATGTTCACAATTGTGGCGAACAGCCACTTCCATCCTACGGTTGCTGCGACCTTGGCCCCATCATTTTGACGCGCTTTGTGAAGAATCCGTTTGGCTTTGCGGGCAAAGAAGCGTTTGATTTTGCCGAGTTTGAAAAGTCGGTTGCCATTCAAGTGCGGGCGTTGGACAACGTATTGGATGTCACCTTCTGGCCTCTGCAACAGCAGCGCGATGAATCCAGTGCCAAGCGCCGTATCGGGGTCGGCTTTACCGGCATGGGCAATGTCCTCACCATGCTGCGCCTGCGCTACGACAGTGCCGAAGGCCGCGCAATGGCAACCCGTATCGCCGAAAGTATGCGCAATGCCGCCTACGCCGCGTCGGTCGAACTGGCGAAGGAAAAAGGAAAATTCCCCGAATTTGATGCCGATGGCTATTTGGCCGAAGGCACGTTCGCCAGCCGCCTGCCCGCCGAATTGCAGGACGCAATTCGCACGCACGGCATTCGTAACAGCCATTTGCTCTCCATCGCACCGACCGGAACCGTGAGCTTGGCGTTTGCCGATAACGCTTCCAACGGCATCGAACCCGCGTTTTCGTGGATGTACACGCGCAAAAAACGCGAATCGGATGGCACGACCAGCGAATATGCGGTGGAAGATCATTCGTGGCGTTTGTACCGCGAGTTGGGTGGCGATGTGAACGATCTGCCCGATTATTTTGTCTCGGCGTTGAGTATGTCGGCTACCGACCATATCGCCATGATGCAAGCGGTGCAGCCGTTTGTCGATACCGCCATTTCCAAAACCGTGAATGTGCCAGCCGACTATCCGTATGACGATTTCAAAAATCTCTACCAACAAGCGTGGGATGCCCGTCTGAAAGGGCTGGCAACCTATCGCCCCAACGCGATTTTGGGTTCGGTGCTATCGGTAGAACCTGCCAAGTCCGAAGCCACTCCCGATGCCCCTGCTGCCCCCGTGATTGACCCGATGCGCAGCGTGATTGAACGCCGTCCTAAAGGCGGTTTGGACGCGGTGGTAGAAAAGGTGGATTACTGGACACAAGAAGGTCATCGGCGTTTGTACATCATCGTCTCCTTCTTGCCCGTATCCACGGGAAACGGCACGGAGACTGTAGATCGTGCTATCGAATTCTTTATGCCCGTGGGACAAAGCGGTGAATCGCAGCAATGGATTACCTCCAGTATGCGCTTGCTATCGTTGGCAGCGCGGGGCGGATTTTTGGAGCGGGCGTTGAGCGATATGCGCAAAGTGGTGTGGGATCGCGGCCCTGTGCGCTTGGGTACGCACAAAAAGGTGGACGGAACCGCCGTCCCCATGTGGCACGATTCCGAAGTGGCAGCGGTGGCGTATGCCATTCAAAACATTCTGGCGCAGCGCAATCCCGTGAAGAATATGGATAGCAATCGCTCCGAAGAATCCGCACAACTGCCCGTCATGGCAGGTAAAAAGTGTAACGAATGCGGTGCGCATGCCGTCATCCGCAAGGATGGATGTGACTATTGCACGCAATGCGGTAATACCGGAAGCTGCGGTTAAAGCGGAATAGTCGGGATTATCGAGATAATTGGGAATATGCTCGATCTAAAACTTTCCTATCTTGATTTTCCCGAAGGGCGCGGCGGTGAAGCGGAACGCTTGGCATTTCATCTGGGTGGTGTAGCGTTTGAAGACGACCGCTATCCTCTGGATGATGTCGTTTCCATTGTGCTACGGGCGCAAACCATGCAGGTTTCCGTACTGCAAGTGGGAGAGTTCCAATTTCACCATCAAGATGCCGTAGCCGAGATTGCGCGTTATGTGGGGCGCGTCAGCAAGCTATACCCCGACGACCCCCTACAAGCTCTGTTGTGCGATGTGGTGCTGGGGCGCGTGGAAGATACGCTTGCACGCATCGGAGCCACCTGTTGGCAAGATGACGAGGCGCGGCAAACGGCACGCCATACTTTGGTGATGCACCACCTGCCTGCGGCACTGGCATGGCTGCAAACGCGGCTGGAAATGGGCGGCGGCGAATACTTTGCCAATCACGCCCTCACAATGGCCGATTTGAAAGTGTTTACGCTGGTACGAAGTCTGAATTTTGGCCGGCTCCAGCATATTCCTACCGATTTGGTTGCGCAATGTGCGCCTTCTCTGAATGAACATAGGCAGCGGATTGAGATGATTCCAGCGGTGGTGCAGTATTACGCGCGTTCATCCGTTTTGCCATCAGTTCCAGCATCAACGCAATCCGTGTCTTGACGGGCGATAGCCCCGCCGTAATCCCCTGCCCCTCCTGCACCACACCGACCAACGCACCATAAGCACAGCGGCTTGCACGCACCACCCGCACGCCTTGGCGTTGCGCTTGGTGTAATGCTTTTTCAAGGTGGACGTGAACCGTGCCATTTCCCGTAGCCGCGATCACCAGCCCTGCCAAGGTGGAATCGGTACACAGGGCTTCGACTACCGCTCCAGTAGCACCCGCATGGCTCATGACGATCTCGACACGGGGGCAGGCTGTAGCGTCATATTCCAGTAAATGGGAAAGATCGGGAGTCTCTGGCAGAACGCACCAATCACACGGATGTACCCAGCGCACCGCACTTTCTTCTACAAAGCCTAGCACGCCAGCATCGCCCGAATCAAACGCATCCAAGCGATAGGGATGCACTTTTTGCACATACTGTGCTGCGTGAATTTTTCCGGCACACACCGCCACCACACCACGCGCAGCGGCATTTTTTGCGACGGCGATGGCATCCAAGATATTCTGCGGGCCATCGGGCGAGTGGGCGCTGGCGGGGCGCATGGCGCAGGTCAGCACCACGGGTTTTCCGGCGAGCAGGGCGGCGGGCAGAATGCGGGATAAGAAAAAAGCGGTTTCCTCCAGCGTATCCGTGCCGTGGGTGATGACGATTCCTGTTACAGCGGGGTCGTTCAAGTGCCATTGCACCCGCCGTGCCAGTGTCCACCAAAGGGTGGCATCCATATCTTTGCTATCGCATTGCACGACCTGCTCCCATTCGGTGGAGTGCGACCCTAAAGCGTGTTCCAATTGCGGAATGGCTTGCAGCAGGCTGGCAATCCCCCATTGCGCGGCACGGTAGCCTACGTTATCGTTGACGTTATCTGCATTGCCGGCGATGGTTCCGCCCGTTCCTAAAAAAACCAGTTTTTTGCCCATAGCCGTAGACCCTCTCCCTTCACTATTTAACCCGTTTAACCCGTTACCTTATGAATATCGTAATTCTGGATGATTATCAGGATGCCGTGCGCAAGCTGGAGTGTGCAAGCAAGCTCAATGGCTTTGATGTCAAGATTTATACCAATACGGTCAAGGGTATTGGACAACTGGCCGTGCGCCTACGGGATGCGGACATCATTGTTTTGATTCGGGAGCGCACAACCATTTGCCGCCAGTTGATCGAAAAACTCCCACGCCTCAAACTCGTTGCCCAAGCCGGACGGCTGGGAGCGCATGTGGATGTGCAAGCCTGTACCGAGCATGGTGTGGCAGTGGCAGAAGGCGTGGGTTCGGGCGTTGCGCCGGCCGAATTAACATGGGCATTGGTCATGGCAGCGATGCGCCGATTACCGCAATATATCGGCAATCTGAAACATGGTGCATGGCAGCAATCGGGGTTGAAATCCGGTTCCATGCCGCCCAATTTTGGATTGGGGAGTGAACTCAAGGGTAAGACGTTGGGGATTTGGGGCTACGGCAAAATCGGCAAAATCGTGGCGGGCTACGGGCGGGCGTTTGGCATGGAAGTTCAAATATGGGGCAGTGAACTCGCGCGGGTCGATGCCGTGCAAGACGGTTACACCATTTCCCCCAGCCGCGAACACTTTTTTGAAACCAGCGATGTACTCTCGGTTCACCTGCGGTTGAGTGAAACCACGCTGCATTGCATCAACGCCGCTGACTTGGCGCGAATGAAGCCGACTGCGTTGCTGGTGAATACCTCCCACACCGATATGCTGGATACCAATGTGTTGATTGGTGCGCTCAATCGCGGTCGGCCGGGCATGGCGGCGATCGATGTCTTTGAAACCGAGCCGATTTTGCAGGGACACGCGCTGCTGCGTTTAGAGAACTGCATTTGTACCCCCCACATCGGCTATGTGGAGAGCAACAACTACGAAAAGATATTCAGCTCCGCGTTTGACAATATCGTGAACTTTATGCGTTCAACCCCCAGCAATATCATCAATCCGGCGGCGCTGCAAGTGCTTAAAACAGGAAGCCTAAGGACATCACCTGTTCGGTCATCCAAAGCGTATGATCCGCAGTCCCTTGGTATACCGGAACGCCTTTGAGGACACCATACGCGGCTTTGGCGGTTAGTTCCACGTAGATCGATTTATAGAAGCGATAGCGGAAGCCCACTTCCACCCCCGCTGTCCAGCCATTGACCTGCCACCAGTCTTTGCTGGAGAAGCAGCATACATTGGTTCCTTTGGGGCCGACTTCATTTTCTTTGCCCAAAATCACGTTTTGTGCGTGGGGCAACAAGATACCGGCTCCGGCACGGCTGATGAGTTCCAGTTCCCCCTCTTGCTTTTGCGGGCCTAGCAGGTGGTGAAACCAAACGGCATTCACCATAATGTGGTTCAAACCGTTGTGCAGGGCATAGTCAAAATTCTGGGAATCCAAAACCATATTGCCGTTATAGGGCTGATTATTGATAACACCCGTTACCTTGGCGGTTTGTCCTAGATTATTGTTGTATTTGCTATGGTCAATCGACAATTCAATCGCAAAGGTTTTTTCAGGGTTCATGAACTTGCCAATCCGCACATTTTCTTGCGGGGTGGTCAAGTCAAAACTGACGATGGAATCCCATGTCTGCTTGGGCGTAGCCGGAAAATCCGAACCGCTGACTTGGTGCACCGTGAAATCGTTGCCCAGACTGGGTTGCGAGACGTGAATGTCCGTCGGTGAATACTGTTGGCGACTGTAACCCCATGAAAAATACCAATTATTGTCATCGTTCAGCGTGCGGCTAACGGCTTCAGTAGGTGCTTGCTGCTGCGCCATCGCACCCGTCGCTGAGAGCAGAACCGCTGCTGAAAAAATTACCGATTTGGTGGCATATTTGGCAATATGGATGAGGGAGGGCGAAATAAGAGAGGGGAGAATAGAAGTCATAGTCTGCGAAGTATATTTCTGAAAAGGTTGTGCGATGAAAATTCATTCTGCGTTGGGTTTAGCGATTCTCTGTGTCACTGGTGGGGCGACATTGGCAGCGGATGGGGGTTACGCCATCAACCCTGCATCACGCGAAACGGCACGGTTGTTTTATCAAGCGGTGTATGCTTCATCCAACAACATCGCCGTCGATTGGACGGGCAGTATTTCCAGTTGCAACGCCGGAACCATCAGCACCGATTATCAAAATGCCACCCTGCGGCGCATCAACTGGTTTCGGGCGATGGCAGGCCTTCCCGCTAGCGTCACGCTTGACCCCGTTTTTAACCAAAAAGCCCAGCAAGCCGCGTTGATGATGTCCGCTAACAATAATTTGAGCCATTCACCCGCCAGCTCTTGGTTGTGCTACACCACAGCGGGGGCGGAAGGGGCGAGTAAATCCAACTTGGGGCTGGGGCATTCGGGTGCTACGGGTGTTTCAGAAGGTGCGATTCGGGAAGCGGGTAGCAACAACGCCCCCGTAGGCCATCGCCGTTGGGTGTTGTATCCCCAAACCACGCGCATGGGTGTGGGAGATGTGCCTGCCACGGGTAACCAGTATTCTGGTACAGCCGTATGGGTGCAAGATGGCAACTTTGGAGCCGCCCGCCCCACGGTGCGCGATACCTTTGTGGCGTGGCCTCCCAAGGGCTATGTGCCGTATACGGTGGTGTATCCGCGCTGGTCGTTTTCGTATCCATCGGCTAATTTTTCCTCGGCTCGCGTCACCATGACGGAAAACGGCAATGCCTTCGGCGTAACCCTAGAAACGGTCGCCAATGGGTACGGTGAAAATACCATCGTGTGGCTACCCAGCAATATGAGTAACGAAAGCCATTGGAGCAAACCCAGTGCCGATACGGTTTACAACGTCACCATCAGCAATGTGGTGATCGGTGGAAAGGCTCAAACCTTTAACTACACCGTCACCGTGTTTGACCCCGATAAAGTGGGCGCGGATACACCCGATCAAACACCACAAGGCAGTGCCTACCTCGCTCCTACCACCACGGGAACGTATACCTTCACCCCCTCTCCCGCCGCGACTGCAACCCAATGGCGTGCCATCAATACCGCTGCATATTCGCTGACCGATGGGGCAGAAGGGGGGCTGACGAATTTCACCACGAACACCAGCAGCGGTTACAGCGTGGTGACGGCTGATGCGGCTTCGGAGGGTAGCAAATCGTTCCATTTGGCGCACGTTCAACCCGTGGATCAAACCCTGACGCTGAAAAACACCCTGATTCCTTTGGGCAATGCCAGCATCCGCTTTGATAGCCGGCTGGGGTTGGCAGGAACGGGGCAAGTGGCACGGCTGGAAGTTTCCGCCAATGACGGGGTGAATTGGACAACGCTTCACCAGCAAGCGGGAACCCAAAGCGGTTCGACCTCCAGCTTCGGAGAAAAGACGTTCACCACCCGCACCGTATCGCTTGCCGAGTTTGCGGGTAAGAGTGTCCTACTGCGCTTCCGTTATGCGATGGACGGCGGAACGTATTACCCCCAAAGCTCGGCAGGGGCTGGTTGGTACATCGACAACGTGCAAATCACCGGCATGGAAACGCTGACCACTACCACCACACCCGCTGATACAACGGGTAATTCGTTCAGCTTTACCGCACCAGCCAGCGGTTCTTCGATGTTGCAAGTGCGTTCGGGGATGTATGGGTATTTTGGCGATTGGGGCAATTCCTTGCGCGTCAGCACCAGTGGAACGACTACGCCCACGGTGAGTGCAACTGATTGTTTATTCAACTGGGCCGAACGCACCGTGCCGAGCTTGCTATCGCCCACCACCACCACGCGCACCGATGTGACACCCTTTAGCTATCGGTTTTACACCACCAGCAACAGTGCATTGGCGATTTCGAGCGCCGATTCCCATGTCTATTACTACGCTGCGGGTCGCTTGAACGACTTGGGTCACCAATCGACTTGGTTGGCACAGGCGGGTTGCCAATAAGTTGGTAATTCGTTGTCAATAAACTTATATCAAATCGCATATATAAGGTTTTATTACACTCGGGGGTATTTTGGAAAGAGAATACCCTATGAGTAGTGCATTTTTAGAAGAAACCGTTTTAAGTGTTCACCATTGGACTGATCGCCTGTTCAGCTTCAAGACGACACGCGACCCTGCTTTGCGTTTTTCCAATGGTCATTTCACGATGATTGGATTGCGCCAAGAAAACGGCAAACCGCTGCTGCGGGCGTATAGCATTGTGAGCGCCAACTACGAAGAGCATCTGGAGTTTTTGAGCATCAAAGTACCCGATGGCCCTTTGACTTCCAAATTGCAACACATCCAAGTCGGCGACAAAATCGTGGTCGGACGCAAACCCACCGGCACGTTGTTGATTGATTATTTGTTGCCGGGTAAAAACCTGTACCTGTTGGGAACGGGAACCGGATTAGCCCCCTTCTTGAGCGTGGCGCGTGACCCTGAGACTTACGAAAAGTTTGAAAAAGTCATCGTCGTTCACGGGGTGCGGGAAGTGGCAGAGTTGGCGTACATGGACTACCTCACCATCGACTTGCCCCAGCATGAATTTTTGGGCGATATGGTAAAAGAGCAAATGCTCTACTACCCCACCGTGACGCGTGAACCGTTCCGAAATCGTGGTCGTATGACCGATTTGTTTGAAGCAGGCAAAATCGAAGCCGATTTGGGTCTGCCCAAACTCAACCCCGATACCGACCGCGTGATGATTTGTGGCAGCCCCGCCATGTTGCGCGATTTGAAGCACATGCTGGAAAAACGCGGCTTCATGGAAGGTAACACCACCCGCCCGGGTGATTTCGTCATTGAACGTGCTTTTGTGGAGCAATAAGCCAAAATGTCCCATCCTATCTATGCTGTTTATGCCATCGGCAATGCCTTGGTCGATTCCGAATACGAAGTCAACGATGCGCAGTTGCAAGCAATGGGCGTATCCAAAGGCCACATGACCCTGATTGATGCCGACCGCCGTGCCGAATTGCTCTCGCATGTCGCGCAGCAGCAGCATGGACGGCGTTCGGGTGGCGGCTCGGCGGCGAATACGGCGGTGGCAGTCGCGCAACTGGGCGGTAGCGCGTTTTATTCTTGCCGCGTCGCCGATGACGAGTTGGGCATGTTTTACCGCAACGATTTAACCGCCAACGGTGTTGCCACCAACCTTTCACCCACGAACGCGCCATCGGGTCAAACCGGAAGCTGCATGGTGTTGGTCACGCCCGATGCCGAGCGCAGCATGTGTACCTTTTTGGGCAGTACCGCCCAGCTCGACACCAGTGCCCTGCGCCCTGATGCCATCGCCAAAGCCAAGGTGTATTACATGGAGGGCTATTTGGCGGCCTCGCCTTCGGGTTTGCAAGCGGCATTGCTGGGTCGATCCATTGCCCAAGAAAACGGCGTGGCACTGGCAGCGACCTTGAGCGATATGAGCATGATTCAATTCTGCCGCACGAACTTGGAAGCAATGGTCGGCAGCGGAGATGATGGATTGGATTATTTGTTCTGCAACGAGGAAGAAGCCAAAGGCTGGAGCGGGGCAGAAGATGAAGCAGGCATCTTTCAGGCGCTGCGCAAGCTCTCGAAAGTCGTTTGCATCACACGCGGCGCAAAAGGCTGTTGGTTGATTCAAGATAACGAGATGACGAGCATCGACACCACGCCCGTCAAACCCGTGGATACCAACGGTGCAGGCGATATGTTTGCGGGCGCGTTTTTGTACGCCGTCACCCAAGGCGAAACGCTGGAACGCGCCGCCCGCCTTGCCAATCTCGCCGCCGCACAGGTCGTCAGCCAATACGGATGCCGTTTAACGCCCGACCAAATGAAAGAGGTATATCGCCGCTTTAGCGCGTAGATAGTGCGTAGGTGGCTATCAATTAAGGCGCGTACCGCTGCTGCTGGGATAGTAAATCCCGCAGGCGGAATTGATCGTGATCCAAACGGCGCAGGTCTTCGCGGATTCTGCGCCGTTCTTCATCCGCCTTGGGGCTGGGTTTGACTTCGTTCAGGCGGCGTTGCAGGCGGTGGGTTTCGTGGTTGTTGGTGTCGATTTGCTTTTGGGTGCGATGCGCATCCATGCCAATCTTGAAATAGTACGAAAACTGCGGATTGCCCACCTGCCCCTGACAGGCGTTTTCTTTGTACGAATTGCCCTGCAAACCCTGCGCCCACCCATTGTGGGGCGTACAAAATTGCACGATGCCTGAATCCCAGCCGCGCCGATACTCCATCGGGTTGGGCTGAATACCGACTTTGCCACAGTCTTCGGCGTAATCGGCAATGCGGTTTTGACTTTCTCCGCGCAGCCCGTCTTGATACCCTTGACGCGCCCAATCCGCCATCCGGCACTGCGACGGCGACATGCTCTCGCATCCGCTTAAAGACACAAGAGCCAAACTACCCAACCAAAAAATCCATGTTTTGGAATGCTGCATATTTCAACCGCCTTTCAATCACTCCATGTGGGTTAGAGAGACTAACTCCCACACCTTGCTCCCAGCCGCTTGTTCGGTGGCTACTTGCTGGATTTCAACTTGAGCGGGCGAATCGTCCAAGCGGGCGCGGTGTTGCAGTTGGCGCAAATGGCGGTAGGCTTGGGCCGCTTCTTCACCCAACGGCGCGGGAATCAGCCCCAAGTCTTGTGCCTGCTGCAAAAGCGCGATATTGCCCGTATTCGGGCGCAGGGCAGGGTGATGCTGGCTGTATGCCAACACGAGGTATTGCACTACAAATTCCACATCCACCATTCCGCCCGGGCTGTGCTTCACATCAAACAAGCCCGCCCGTACCGGATGCGCCGAGCGCACTTTGGCACGCATGGCGGTGATTTCTTCGCGCAATTTGGCGGCATCACGCGGCGAGGTCATCACAGCTTCACGCACGGACTCAAACTTGCCCCGTAAATCCGCAGAACCTAAAACACAGCGGGCGCGTGTTATGGCCTGATGCTCCCATGTCCATGCGGTATTGGTTCCGCGTTGCTGCTGGTAGTCGGCATAGGCTTCAAAGCGCGTCACCAGCAGGCCGGAATTTCCATTCGGGCGCAAGGCGGTGTCGATTTCGTACAAATCGCCTTCACCGGTTTTCACGGTCAGCCACGTAATCATCTTGCGCACCAAGGCGGCATACACTTCGCCCGCGCGTTCATGGGCATCGTCGTACACAAAAACGATATCCAGATCGCTACCGTAGCCCAATTCCTTACCACCGAGTTTGCCGTAAGCGATGATCCCAAAACGGCATTCTTCTTGGTGGCGATTGCGCAGGCGTTCCCAGCACCATTGCGTGGTGACTTGCAGCACGGCTTCGGCAAGGGCGCTTAAATCGTCCGCGACTTGCTCGACAGTTAAACAGCCTTCCACATCGCGCACCAGCGTGCGGAATACTTCGGCGTGGTGGGCGCGGCGCAGCAGGTTGAGGAGGGCTTCATCATCGTCTTCACCGCTATTTTTCAGGGCTTGGCGACGGCGTTCGATTTCTTCCAAAAATTCACTGGCATCAAAACGTTCTTCTAACAAGGCGGTGCTGGCAAGCTCGTCAATCACACCCGGATGTTGCAGGAGGTATTTGGCAGGCCAACGCGCTGCACCCAAAATTTTGAGCAAGCGTTCATGGATCGACGGGCGTTCCAGCAGCATCGCCAAATAGCTTTCACGCCGCAACAGGGGTTCTATCCAATCCGCCAAACGCATGGCAGTTTCTTTGGTGACCAGCCCCGCTTGCACCCATTGCTGGGTACGTTGAATCAAGCGCATGAGGCGTTGGAACGATTCATCCCGTAGCATCCGCACCCGTGCCTGAAAGCTCTCACTGAAGTGGGACAAAATCGCATCGGGATGGGCATCGGTGGACTGGCTGCATCCGCAATTTTTACAGGGCGTAGTCGCGGGAGCATCGGCTGCACCACCGAGTAGCGCGTCAAATTCCTGCGCCACCAATTCGCGGTGACTGTCCAGCGTATGCAAGAACGCGCTGACATCGGCAAAGCCAAGGCTGCGGGCAATCCATTCCAAATCGGCATCGTGGGTAGGAAGGATGTGGGTTTGCTGATCGTCCAGATATTGAATGCGATGCTCGACATGGCGCAAAAAGGTATACGCTTGTGCCAGTGCATCCGCCGTGGTCTGCGGCATGAGCTTGGCTTGCACCAGCCGCAGCAAGGCGCTTTGGGTGGGACGGGTGCGCAGTTCGGGGTATTGCCCACCGCGCACCACTTGCAACAGTTGCACGGTAAATTCGATCTCTCGAATCCCCCCGCGTGAGAGTTTGACATCGTTCGCACGCTCGGGTCGTCCAGCGCTGCGTTGAATGGCGTGGTCACGGATTTGGCGATGCAAAATCCGCAGGGCATCGAATACGTTGTAATCCAAATAACGGCGGAACACGAAGGGAATCACGAGGCTACGCAGTTTTTGCGCCACACCCAAGCCCTTGCCGACCAGTACGCGGCTTTTGAGCCACGCAAAGCGTTCCCACTCGCGCCCCTGAACGTGAAAGTATTCTTCCAGCGCTCCCAGCGAAATAGCGGGCGGCCCGGAATTACCATTCGGACGCAGAGCCAAATCCACACGGAACACGAAACCATGCTCGGTGGTATCGCCAATCAGGGTTTGCATGTGGCGCACCAGTTTGCGGAAATACTCGCTGTGGCTGCTGCTGTGCGTACTGGGTTTGCCTTCATCGTCATAGACATAAATGATGTCGATGTCGCTGGACACATTCAATTCCCGCGCCCCCAGCTTGCCCATGCCCACAATGCAAAATTCGCAGCGGGTTCCGAGTTTGGCGACGGCTTCATCGGCAGCAACTTGTAACGAAAATTCGGCTAATTCTGTCATCGCCAAGGTGACGCTGTTCAGGTCGGTTTGCTGATTGCAATCCCATTCCGCCAGCCGCACCATCACCAGTTGGCGCACGATACGCAGGGCGCTGCCTGCATCGTATTGTTCGCGCAGACGGGTAAAAAGCGTTTCCATATCGCTGCGATTGGGAATCCCCGACGGCAGATAGCCCTGCTCGGTCGCGTAACGGCGGCGAATGCGTTGCACAAAACGGGAGTGTTCAGCCCAGTCGGTAAGTTGGTTGCGGGTCATAATTCCATCAATGGTTCAGATTCCTACGCCTTCCCTGCCGAAAATTCCGCTATCGCTTCCGTGGTTGAAACCGCTGAAGGGAGTGGTGCTTCGGCTTGGGCGCTGGTTTTTAATTGGCGCGGGGGTGGGAATAGGGGTATTGCACGGTGTCATTGTGCCGCGAATCGACGAAATTCGCCCTGTCCTAGAGCAACATGCCAGCGATTGGTTGGGCGTTCCGGTACGCATTGGGCGTATCGAAGCCCATTCCCAGCGCCTCATTCCTTCGTTTGATTTGCATCAAGTGGCGATTTTGGATGCGCAAGGCGTTGTCGCCCTGCAATTACCCCTGATCAAAATAGTGGTATTAGAGCCGCTGGTGATTGAAAAACCCTCGGTTGACATCCACCGCGACCCCGATGGAACGGTGTGGATTGCGGGCTTTCCCATCCCTCTGACCTCCATGCCATCCGACAACACAGATTCGTTGTGGAACTGGTTGCCCGAAGTACACATCTTTGAAGGAAGTGTGACGCTATCGGATCAACAATACAACGTCCCGCCGCTGGTGCTGGAAGGGTTGGATGCCGTGCTGCGTAACCGCGATGGTCACCACATCGTGCATGCAACCACCAGCACCCTACAAATCAAAGGCAATTTCAATCCGCGTTGGGAGGGCGTATTGTTCGCCACCACCACGCCCTTACCGCTGGTGGGATTGAATCCGTATACCCAACGATTCGGACAATTTACGCAAGGTACAGTCGCATTGAAGGTGGCGGTTTCGACCCAACCCCAGCATCCCGTTCCTTTGCGGGTGGAATGGAATCTACACAACGGAACGGTGAAATTACCGCGCTGGTTTGAACACCCCACCCTGTCCGCCGACGAGTGGACGGGTGTGCTGGAATGGACAAAAAACGGGTTGCGCAGCGACTTTCAACTCTCCAACACCGATGCCGCCGCGAAAGCCTCTATGCGGTGGAGTGAAAAAAATGGTTTTTATATACAAGGCCGTCTACACCGCGCCAATGCTACCCAAGTGCATCGCTATTTGCCTTTGGAAATACCGGCGGTTGCGCGGCACTATGTGCGCGATGCGGTGCAGGGGGGGCGGGGTACGCTGGTGGATTTTCGGGTGAAAGGGCTTTTTGATGATTTTCGGATTGCCGCCCACGTTGAAAACGGTACGCTGGCGTATGCCCCGCAATGGCCGCCCCTCACGCGCTTGACGGGTGAACTGGTGATTGAAAACGATCAGCTCCATGTCCACACTGTTCGTGCGCGGGTGGCGGGTACATCCTTTCCGCTGGAGGTGACATCGGCACAAGCCCGTATCACGGATTTGTACGGTTCTCCCCTCCTCACCGTGAATGGAGAGGCACGCGGAGCCGTCGTGGATGTATTGGAAACGGTGGTGAAAAAATCGCCCTTGGGGGAGATGCTCAATGGTGTATTGAACCAAGCACAGGCCATCGGCAATGCCAATTACCAATTGAATCTCACCATTCCCCTTGACCACATCGACAAAACCACGGTGCGCGGTAACGTGGCTTTGCAGAATAATGAATTCCAGATTCTGCCCACCGTGCCACGCCTGACCCACGTTCAAGGAACGCTGGAATTCACCGAAAGCGGCTTTGCGGTGCAAGATGCAATTCATGCCCGTAGCTTGGGTGGTTCGGTGGTGCTGGAGGGTGGGTTGGATTTTCCGCTGGGTTCAAAACGCCTCCACATTCGTGGCAACGCCAGTGCCGAAGGATTGCAGCTACCGCCCCCGATACAAGGCCGTACCGATTACCACGCCAGTCTGGGGCTGGAACCGGATGGCTTGAATGGGGTGGTGGATAGCACCTTGGAAGGCATGGCGATTCCATTGCCCGCACCGTTTGGCAAAACCGCCGAAGAACGCTTACCGCTGCATTTTGAACGCCATCCTTCGACCACCGTATCCCACGAAGACCGCATCGCCATCCAACTGGGTGCTTCCCTGCACGCGACGTATGAGCGCGATACCAACCCCTCCCCCCCCCAAGTGCTACGTGGTGCGATTGCGGTAGGTTTGAATGCCGATGAAAATGCCCCACTGCCCGAAGAAGGTGTATTAGCCAATGTACGACTAGAACAGCTCAACCTGAATGAATGGCTGGGTGCTATCACCCATTTATCTGCCACGTCCCATGCCAAAAGCGCATCCACCCACGCCGGCTATTTACCCAGCATTTTGGGCTTTCAGGGGCGGGAAGTGACTATCGGTCAGCGCACCTTTCACCAAGTGGTAATGGGCGGTACGCAAGAAAATGGTACGTGGAAAGCCCAGCTAGATGCCACCGAAGCCAAAGGCACGCTGGAATACCAACAACCCACCGCCCAGCACATCGGGCGCGTCCATGCCCGTTTGTCGCACTTGGTGCTGGATGCCGTAGCACCTGCCACCCCCGTTGCGGTGTCGACATCACCTGCTGCGCCGTTGGAAATCCCGCCGCTGGAATTGGATGTGGTGATTGACGATTTGAAGGTCTATGGCAAATCACTGGGGCGGGTGGAGATGACGGCGTTGAATCACTTCACCCTTTCCACGCCCGAAGCCACGCTCACCGCCCAGCGCCACAGTCTGCCGAATCACCACACGGGCATGGATTTTGAGGTGGCGATTGGTGATACCGGTCAGCTCCTCACCCGCTTTGGAATGCCCGATGTCATTCGATCCGGCAAAGGAAAATTACAAGGGCAGGTGAGTTGGATGGGGTCGCCGATGATTCCGAATTGGGCGAGTTTGAACGGGAAAATCCATTTAGACATCGGCTCCGGTCAATTCCTGAAAGCCGAACCCGGCATTGCCAAGCTGCTGGGCGTGGTGAGCCTGCAAGCCCTGCCCCGCCGCCTGATGCTGGACTTTAGCGATGTGTTTAATGAAGGTTTTGTGTTTGATTCCATTCGCGGTGATGTTGAAATCGCCAACGGCATCGCCACCACCCATAATCTGGAAATGAAAGGGGTAGTCGCCAGTGCCACATTGAGCGGGCAAGCGAACATTGTGGAAGAAACGCAAAATCTGCGCGTCGTCGTAACGCCGGAAGTCAATGCCGGAAGTGCCTCACTCATCGCCACCACGGTGAACCCGATTTGGGGGTTGGGCAGCTTCTTCGCCCAGTTGTTGTTACGCCAACCCTTTTTGGATGCCACCACCCGCGAATTTGTCATTGATGGTACGTGGTTAGAACCGAATTTCACGGAAATTTCACGGCCTTAA
>ERZ724511.125-NODE-125-length-27492-cov-7.893283_pt1 | contig 27492 bp, 24 predicted proteins | sample MGYA00376044_ERZ724511 | MGnify/ENA primary metagenome ERZ724511 (study PRJEB28724, sample SAMN07190887) | wastewater metagenome | isolation source: effluent of sewage treatment plant in Hong Hong | place: USA: Christiansburg, Virginia | collected 2016-03-01 ...
CGCGTCACCGTGGGGCGCATTATAAGCGGATTGAGGACTGTGTCAAAGGCTATTTAAAAAAAATCAACCAACTGCTTGAAAATCACTCAAAAACTGACTTTTAAGTGATCTTTAATTACTTTACGCTTAAAAATTAAGCATTTTTAAGATGCACTTTGGCAATTGCCTTTTTTCCTGCTTGAATGACTTTGCTCTCACCAACAGCAATACGATAATCCAAGCCTACTTTTTGTCCATCAACAAATACCACACCGCGTGTTAATACGTCTTTAGCACCCGCCGCGTTTTTAACTAAACTTGCTTTATTTAATACTGCACTAATAGGTAAGTCGCTTGTCCCCTGCTCTACCATTACGATAACTTCTGGCACGTCATCAGGGATATCACCGTAGTTTAAGGCATTACCTGCACCTTTATGGGCTGTGACTGCCGCTTGAGCATCGTGAAAACGAGTGATGATTTCTTCAGCTAAGATTTTTTTAATCTCTTGTGGGTTACGGCCTTGTGCTATCTCTTGTAAAAATTGATTTACTTCACTCATCGGTCTAAAACTTAATAATTCAAAATAACGTGTAATTAAACTATCGGGCATAGACAGGATTTTTTGATACATTTCACCTGCGCTATCACTCACCCCAATATAATTTCCTAAAGATTTAGACATTTTTTGTACACCGTCTAAACCTTCTAAAATAGGTAAAGTCAAACAAATTTGGGCTGCTTGGCCATAACGCCCTTGCAAAGTACGCCCCATAAGTAAATTGAATTTTTGGTCGGTGCCGCCTAACTCAACATCGGCCTCAAGCGCAACGGAGTCGTAACCTTGCAATAAGGGGTATAAAAACTCGTGAATAGCAATCGGTTGTTGATTGGCGTAACGTTTAGAAAAATCGTCACGCTCCATCATCCGAGTGACTGTATATTGTGCAGCAAGTTGAATTAAATCAGCCGCCGATTTTTGCCCCATCCATTCGGAATTAAATACGACGCGGGTTTTTTGTGGGTCTAAAATTTTAAAGACTTGCTCTTGGTAGCTTTTGGCGTTTTCTTTGACTTGTTCTTGGGTGAGTGGTTTACGAGTAACATTTTTACCTGTTGGATCGCCAATCATGCCTGTAAAATCGCCAATCAAAAAAATGACTTCGTGACCTAAATCTTGAAATACCCGTAATTTATTGATTAAAACAGTATGACCTAAATGTAAATCGGGCGCAGTTGGGTCAAAACCTGCTTTAATACGCAGAGGACGACCTTCTTTTAGTTTGGCTAATAGTTCGCTTTCTTGAATGATTTCTTCGGTTCCACGTTTGATAAGCTCAAGTTGCTGTTCTGCTGTCATCATGTTATTTGCTACACCTAGAGATATGAAAATGAAGTTGGTATGTATTTTAAAGAGAAATGAGCAATGAATGAAATTTATTTAGGACTTATGTCTGGTACAAGTTTAGATGCAGTCGATGCTGTGGCTGTTTTATGTGCTAAAAATGGGGCAATACAACTACTAGGCACGCACTCTTTAGCTTTACCAGAACAGCTACGGGCTGAAATTTTAACACTGACACAACCTAATAATAACGAAATTGAGCGTTTAGGTGCAGTCGATAATAAACTAGGCAAATTATTTGCTGAATGCGCTAATCAATTATTAAACAAACTCGTTTTATCGGCGGCTGACATTAAAGCCATTGGAAGTCATGGCCAGACGATTCGTCACCGTCCTTATGCAAAAACGCCTTTTACGCTACAAATCACTGACCCCAATATGATTGCAGAAAAAACAGGCATTACAGTCGTTGCAGATTTTAGGCGGCGTGATGTGGCCGCAGGAGGACAAGGTGCACCTTTAGTGCCTGCTTTTCATGAGGCTATTTTACGCACCAACGAGAAAAATCGCGTGGTATTAAATTTAGGTGGTATGGCCAATATTACGATTTTACCTGCCGATGACAATCAAGCTGTTTATGGTTATGACACGGGCCCTGCCAATGTATTGATGGATGCTTGGTGTCAAAAAAACTTACAACAAGCGTATGATAAAAACGGCGCATGGGCAGCAAGTGGCAAGGTTAATAATAATTTATTAATGGAGATGTTGGCGCATCCTTTTTTTGCCAAAACGCCTCCCAAAAGCACAGGCCGTGAAGACTTTCATGTAGATTGGCTTACTAAATTTTTGGATTGTGGCTATACCGATGTATTAGCAGAGGATGTGCAAGCGACTTTATTAGCATTAACAGCGCAATCGATAGCTGACGCAGTCATACAAACTGATTTTAAGACAGGGGAGCTATGGCTTTGTGGTGGTGGAGCTTACAACCAAGCTTTATGGCAATTATTAGCCAAAAAACTGCCTCATTTTAGCCTACACACTACAGAAGAGATTGGCATAGCTCCTTGTTGGATTGAAGCCAGTGCCTTTGCATGGTTAGCCAAACAAACACTACAGGGATTAAGTGGAAATTTACCTGCTGTGACAGGCGCAGCAGGTAAACGTATTTTGGGTGGTATTTTTCAGGCTTAATTAAACCGAGAATGACGAACCACAGCCACAGGTTGTGGTGGCGTTAGGGTTTTTGATAATAAAACGAGAACCTTCTAAACCTTCAACATAGTCAACTTCGGAGCCAACTAAATATTGAAAACTTAAAGAGTCAACCAACATAGTGACATCTTCATTAAGGAATAATGAATCGGTTTCGTTGGTATTTTCATCAAAGGTAAAACCATAAGAAAAACCAGAGCAGCCACCGCCTGTAATATAAACACGCAGTTTTAAATTAGGATTGGCCTCTCCTTCGCGTAATTTACGCACTTTAGCCGCTGCACGATCGGTTAGCATCATGGCTTGAGCGAGCTCAGACATTATATCGCCTCTATACTTGGTAGTTGACTAAATCACTAAGGTATTATCTAAGTATTAGCATCATACGTCAATCATTGCAAAAAAACAAAAAGCCCAGCCTAAGCTGAGCTTTTTATTGAAGAACAATCTAAATAAGATTATTCGTCTTTTAATGCACACTCAAAGCTAGCTGCATCATGTTTGCAACGAACGCGTTTGAGCAAGCTCAACATTTTTTTGTCATAAATACCTTCGGCCGCCAAAGCAATACGTGATTCACGCATTAATTTAATGTAGCCCGGCTTATCGGCTTCGGCAACGTCCATCCAATATTTAGCAGGCACATCTTTTTCGGTTTTTTCGATATTTTTGAATGCTTTATCTACTTGCGTAGCAACGTACTCACGGCTCTTTTGACCAAAACCTGCTGGGAATTTTTTAGGATTGATAATCACGTTACCCGTAATTTGTACGATAGGGAAACGTATAATTGCTCCCTTAGTACCTAAACCTTTGTATAACTCTAAAGGCTTAATAGCCACGGCAGGAGCTGCAACAATGTCTACCTGACCATTGTTAAACTTACCCGCAAAGTTGGTAATATCAGAGGCTACAGGCTGTGCACCAATTTTTTGTACCATTTTAGCTTGTGACTTATCGTAATCTAATACGGCAATTTTTTTGCCAGAAACTTTAGATAAGTTGTTGATAGCACGGTCATTAACCAACAAATACCCTGCACCTAAAGGCACGACACCTACAACTTCGTAAGCACCGCTCACCATATAAGGTGCCATTTTAGTGTTACTCAGCAAAGTTAGCACATCGCGCATTTGAGCATAGGTAGTAATTGCGCCTATCGAGTCAATACTACCTGTAAAGGTATTAAATTGACGACCGCGCAAACCTGTTAAGCTCACTGCATCACATTGACCTGCTTTAAAGTCTTCAGCAGCAATGCGCTCGTCGGTGTAAGGCTTTAATTCGACATCTGCACCCCATTTAGCAGCCGCTAAGGAGTAGTCTTTCATCATGGCGTAAACGTCACCGCCTGTGCCTAATAAATCGAACACACAGAGTGTTTGTTTAGCATGAGCTGCTGAGCTGAATGCTACGCTTGCTGTGACAATAGCCGCAGCCAAAATGTTGGTTTTTTTCATGGTATACCCTTAGTCGCTGGTTTTTTGAACATATCAAGTCACACTTTATCTAAAGTGTTTTTCTTCTTTAAGTTTGTAATACAACTAAAGATTCGGACTCTATTATTAAACAAAAGATTGTGACAGTTAATCTAGTAGTAAATATTTTACTGTTTTATACAATCCAATGTTAGTTTATTTTGTATATAGATTACATATTTATAAGGTGATGATGTATTTATTCTACATTTTTAACAAGTATTTTGTAAGTTTTTACACAAAAAAAAGGGTGGCAGTGTGCCACCCCAAAAGAGGGTCCGTTAAAACCACTTAAAGCTAACACCTTCTTGTGTAGGCTTAAGAATTCTCTTTTAAAAAAGCAATTAAGCCGCTTTACGCTTTTCACCAGCAGCAACCAAGTCGCCAAACAGCTTCTCAGCATCTACTTTTAACTTGTCAGCTTCAACTTTAAAAGTTTCAACTAAGCCTACAGCAACTAACACAACTTTTTTGTCGTTAGCAGCTTGTTCACCACGAGCCGCTTGACCAGCAGCAACTAATTTATCTAATTGCTTTTGGCTTTCTTGTTCAACTTTAGCAACAACGGCTTCTACTTTAGATACCACACCCAAACTAGCCAAAGTCACTTGATTGCCCAATTCTTTAACACGTTCAGCTAATGTTGCTTCTACTTGAGTTTCTGCAACTGCAACGTCTTTTAACTCGCCCATGACTATCTCCAAAAAAATTTAATGCCCTTAATTCAGAATTTATATAATCATCAGATGATATAAAAACAGATATAAATCCTGACTTTGCTACTTGGTATCGGTGATACTGGGCAGCTCTTGGGGGCGATTATAAAGAGAGTATCTTGGCAAAAAACATAAAAACTGTTCTACAAAAGGACAAGGTTGATAATATTTACCCAAAAAACATAAAAACTCTATAAACGGCCAATGATTAAGCCATCTTTAATGATTTAGCAATGCCATTTTATTAGGTAAACAGGCAGCAACTTGGGCAATGCGCGTTTGTAGTGCTTGATATGTGGAGGCGGTGACGGTGATATGACCTAGCTTACGCCCCGCTCTTTCGGTTTTACCGTAAAGATGCAAATGCGTTTCGGGGATGGCTAAAATGGCGGCGGTGTTGGGATGTTGGCCAATAATATTAATCATGGCACTAGGGCGTAGCTCATCGGTTACACCCAAAGGCAAACCTGCCACAGCACGCATGTGGTTTTCAAATTGCGAACAGACCGCCCCCTCAATACTCCAATGACCTGAGTTATGGACACGCGGTGCTGTTTCGTTGGCATATAAACCACTTAATGTTTGAAATAGCTCTAAGGTTAATACCCCAACATGATTTAATTCATGCAAAATTTGGGTGATGTACTGCTCGGCTTGGGCTTGAATTTGTGGGCTTACTTGCGGAGCAGGCACGATTGAATGCGACAAAATACCTTGATAGTGGGTATTCCATGCTAAAGGATAACACTGTGTTTCGCCTGTTTGACTACGCACTGCAATAATGGATAACTCTCGCTCAAAGCTAATAAATGCTTCTGCAATAAGTGGTGCGCCTGCTTGTAACTCTGACCATGCTTGGGCAACTTGTGTGGCATCACGAATCACGAACTGACCTTTGCCATCGTAACCACCCATTGTTGTTTTAATCACTAATGGCAAGCCAAGTACAGCAACTGCTTGGGTTAAATCGGCTTGATTATGCACTTCATGGTAAGCAGCGGCAGGAATGTTTAAGCATTGAAATAGCTTTTTTTCGTTGATGCGATTTTGAGACACTGCTAATGATTTTACACTAGGATAAACAGGTTTTTTGGCGGCGATATATTCGACCCATGCCACAGGAATATTTTCAAATTCGTAGGTAAATACATCGGCACTGGCAATAAAGGCATCTAAACTGGCTTGGCTTGCGTCTTTATCACCATAAAGTTGGCCTAAAGGCGCAGAAGGACAGTCTTGTGCCGCTTCATAAAAACTAAAACGCAAGTTAAACGGATAACCTGCCAATGCCATCATACGGCCTAATTGGCCGCCACCAAAAATACCGATTTTCATGCTACAACCCCAGGAATAGGATTTGCTAATACTTTGTCGGTTTGTTGCTGTCTAAAATCGTCTATTGCTTGTAAAAACTGTGGATACTGCGCGGCCAAAATTTGCGTTGCTAAGATTCCAGCATTGGTTGCACCTGCTTTACCAATCGCTAAAGTGGCAACTGGCACACCTGCGGGCATTTGCACAATGGACAATAAAGAGTCTAAGCCATTGAGTGCTTGAGACTGAACGGGTACACCCAAGACAGGCAACGAGGTTTTAGAGGCACACATACCCGGTAAGTGTGCGGCACCGCCTGCACCTGCAATAATCACTTGAATGCCACGACTACGCGCTGCATCAGCATAGGCAAACAGTTTATCGGGTGTACGATGTGCAGAAATAACTTCGGCTTCAAATGGCACACCTAATGCCGTTAACACATCAGCGGCGTGTTGCATGGTTGCCCAATCAGATTGTGAACCCATAATAATACCGACTAAGGGTGTTGCCGCAGATGCTGTCATGACCAAGTTTCTCGTGGAGTGAGTTTATGTGTACTAAAAAGAATCAACACAAAAACCCTAATAGATTAGAAAAGCCGACTATTTTGGCTGAATAATGCAGCAAGGCCAAGTGTTTGCTTAATTTTTTTGCACTTTATTGTTGTTTTTGGCTTATTAAGCTCTAAACATAAAATAAACCGCGCCTAATAAGCATAATCCTGCATAAACATAGTCTATTTTAAAAGGCTCTTTAAGATATAACAGCGCAAAAGGCACAAACACACTTAAGGTAATCACTTCTTGAATAATTTTAAGTTGTGCAACACTTAACACCGTATGGCCAATACGATTGGCAGGCACCATCAACATATATTCAAAAAAGGCAATACACCAACTCAATAAGGCAGCAATCAGCCATGATTTATCTTGTAGATTTTTAAGGTGACCATACCATGCAAAGGTCATAAATATATTAGAGCAAATCAATAACAAAATGGTTTGAATCACAACAGGCATAAATAACAACTCAAAAACTAAAAACAGTCACGAATTTATACTGCATTGGGGCGTGGTCTTTGCGACAATAGCGCAAATTTACGTTGATATGATATTTGATTATGAAAGCCCTCGTTTTATTGTTTTGGCAGATGTTACGTTTTAAACGTAATCCCGAAGATGCACCCTATTCCGCCCCTTTACTGTTAGTAATTATTGCTATCAATTTTGTGCTTGCGGCAACAGCACAAGCGGTTGGCCGTCCCTCACAATTAAATATTGCTATTTTTAGTCCTATTATTGCGATTGGAGTAGAGCTACTTTTTGTCTATCTATTACTTCAGCTTAAAAACTTAAATGCACGATTTATACAAACCGAAATTAGTGTTTTAGCTTGCGACACCTTATTGACTTTAGCTGCCCTCCCTTTGCTTATTATTAGTATTAACTTACCTGACAAATCGCCACTGCTAGGATTTTTAGGCTTATTTGAATTATGCCTAGTTATTTGGGGCATTATGGTACGTGGCTTTATTTATCATAAAGCCTTAAACATTAGTCCATTTTTAGCTAACACTTTAGCTTTTTTACTGTTGATGGTTAGCCTGTCTATTACCGTTAAAGTATTTCCCGAACTTTTAGCCGAAGCGACTGCCGCTGCCGCTCAAACTACACCGTCTCGTTAAGGATATTTTATGCATATTCATATTTTAGGTATTTGTGGCACTTTTATGGGGTCGTTGGCTGTGTTGGCTAAAAACTTAGGCCATACCGTAACGGGCAGTGATGCCAATGTTTATCCACCTATGAGCACCCAACTTGAAGCCCAAGGCATTAGCTTGATGCAAGGCTATGAACCCGAACATTTACAACCACGCCCCGATTTAGTGATTGTGGGCAATGCCATGAAGCGCGGCATACCTGCGGTAGAATATGTATTAAATGAAGGTATACCTTATACTTCGGGTCCACAATGGTTAGCACAATATGTGTTGCAAGGCAAACACGTGTTAGCAGTAGCGGGTACACACGGCAAAACCACAACCTCTACCATGTTAGCGTGGATTTTAGAACAAGCAGGATTAGAGACAGGCTTTTTGATTGGTGGTGTGCCTAAGGGTTTTGAAGCCAGCGCACGTTTGGGCAGTGGTAAATATTTTGTGGTAGAAGCTGATGAATATGATTCTGCTTTTTTTGATAAACGCTCTAAATTTGTGCATTACGCGCCTAAAACCGCCATTTTAAATAATTTAGAATTTGACCATGCCGATATTTTTGACGATTTAGCGGCGATTCAAAAACAATTTCATCATTTAGTCAGAACTATTCCTAGCACGGGCAAAATTATTGTGCCTGCCAATGATACTAACTTGGCGGACACCTTAGCTAAAGGCTGTTGGACTCCGATTGAAACCACAGGCATTCAACCCACTAATAGTGATTGGCAAGCGCAATTATTAAGTGTGGATGGCTCGCATTTTGCGGTGATTTATGAAGGGAAAAACCATGGTGAAGTGCAATGGGGTATGACGGGGCAACACAGTGTTTATAATGGTATTGCTGCAATTGCTGCGGCTCACCATGTAGGTGTGGATATTAAAACGGCCTGTGATGCACTGACTGCATTTGATGGCGTTAAGCGTCGTATGGAATTAATTGGCAAAGTAAATAACATTAGTGTTTATGACGATTTTGCTCATCACCCTACCGCTATTAAAACCACACTCGAAGGCTTACGCAAAAAAGTCGGTAGCCGTAAAATTTGGGCGATAATTGAGCCACGCTCCAATACGATGCGTATGGGAACACACAAAGACAATTTAGCGCAATCTGCTAACGATGCTGACCAAGTGATTTGGTATCAACCTGCGGGTTTAGATTGGGATTTAAGCCCTGTGATTGCGGCATCCACTGTGCCTGCAAAAGTGGCTCAAACCATTGACAGTATTATTGACGAAGTATCTAGCCAAGTGCAGTCAGGAGATGCGATTGTGATTATGTCTAACGGTGGTTTTGGTGGGATTCATACTAAGTTGGTAAATGCTTTAAATCTTAGGTTTGGTTAATTGTTTATGGCTGATACAGTTGTATCAGCCATTATTTTGGCTAATAATTTAGGGGCATAGTCATCAACCAGTGATAATACCCACTCCTGTTTCATACGCAGCTCTTTTTGCGCCACTCGTTTATAAACAGCTGGCTTTTTAAGTATATCTTGTAATGCTTTAATTAAATCAGGTATGACCACCTTTTGACCATAATGGCTTTCTGCCGCAATAATGGCCTCTTGAGGAATATTACCCCAAGTACGATACATGGCTAAAATATCAAAAATATCTTTAAAAGGTTCGGTTAGTTTTCTGTCTGAATTAGCTAATAATTTGGTATAAAAACAAGTGGCTTGATTTAAAAAAGGCACAGGAAATTTTGCTAAATTACTTTCAAAACCCAAATCATAATCATCAAAGCTCACAAATTCCAATTTTATAATTGTGTTTTTAATTTTGATTAAGGTACGCACTGCGTCTCTATCGGCACGAATTTCTCGTACATAGTTAAAGTCTTGTTTTACTAACTGCCCTAAGGTGTTATTGGTGATTTGCTCACGCACTGCTCGATAGGCGGCTTTATTAGGACACAAAAAATCAATGTCGATAGACTCACGAAACTCATCTAACTCCAAAGCGATTCTTGTTCCACCACCAAAAATTATATGATGTGCTAACAAATAGTCTGCATTAAAGTTTTGTAGTGCCAGTGCGATGTGTTGATGATGCTCAATATGATAATTTTGCATTTAAATCGCTGGCATAAAAAAGCCATTTCCAATATTTTTTGTTAATCTTTCAATGAGTTGCTTCTCTTTATCAAGCAATTTTTGCTCATCAATATATGCCCAACGTTTTTCGTAAGTTGCAAAAGCTAATTGGGGGGAAATAAATTTTTGGTGCATATCCCATAATATCTGATTAAGTGCAGGATAATGGCTACGATTAATATTGCCCACAACACTTACACCCCTTAGTAATAGATGATTTTAATCCTAATTCAAAATATCAATAAGTGCAAAAAAAATAAAGGCGCAAATTGCGCCTTTATTTTAACTTTTCAGACTTATGTGATTATCGCTTATTTGTTCACATTGCGCCGTTTTCAACGACTTCATGCTCACAAAACGCGCTAACTGCGGTGCAGTACATAAGTCTATTAAAACAACTTATTTTTTAGCCGCTTCGATAGATTTTAATACTTCGGCTTTAGCAACATCAGCACCTTCCCAACCTGTTACTTTAACCCACTTACCTGGCTCTAAGGCTTTGTAAGTTTCGAAGAAATGACGAATTTGCTTAATTAACAACTCTGGCAAATCGGTATATTCTTTAACGTTTTTGTAGATTGGGGTTAATTTTTCGTGTGGAACGGCAATTAACTTGGCATCAATACCAGACTCATCTTCCATGTTGAGTTTGCCAACAGGACGGCAACGAATAACCGAACCTGGTGCAACTGGATATGGAGTCACAACCAATACGTCTAAGGCATCGCCATCTTCAGACAAAGTATTTGGAATATAACCATAGTTGGCTGGGTAAAACATCGCTGTACCCATAAAACGGTCAACAAACAACGCATCGCTGTCTTTGTCGATTTCGTATTTGATCGGGTCATGGTTAGCAGGAATTTCGATAACAACATAAATGTCGTGTGGAGCGTCTTTGCCCGGTGGAATATTGTTGTAACTCATGATGTACTCTCGGTGATGAAGCCGACACGCGCAAACGCATCAGTGTTAAAAACGTGAGGTATTATACGCTTGTTACGCCGCTTGCCAACAGACTTTAGATGGCTTAACGGCTAAAGTATAAAATTATTGCACCATTTCTTGTTCGGTAAATAAACCATCAAACAAGATGCTTGATAAATAACGCTCGCCTGAGTCTGGCAATATCACCACAATGGTTTTATCGGCATTTTCGGGTTTAGCGGCTAAACGCGCTGCGGCACATACCGCTGCCCCACACGAAATACCTGCCAAAATACCTTCTTCACGCATTAAACGACGCGCATAGTCAATCGCTTCATCATTACTAATAGTCTCTACCCCATCAACCAAACTCAAATCTAAGTTTTTAGGAATAAAGTTAGCCCCAATACCCTGAATTTTATGAGGCGCAGGCTTGATGTCTTGTCCTGCAAGGGCTTGAGTAATTAAAGGAGAGGCTTCTGGCTCAACCGCTATGGTTTGAATGGCCTTGCCTTGAGTCAATTTAATATAGCGTGACACGCCCGTTAATGTGCCGCCTGTACCTACCCCTGCAACAAAAATATCAATCTCGCCATCGGTATCACGCCAAATTTCGGGGCCTGTGGTGGTTTCGTGAATCGCAGGATTAGCAGGATTTTCGAATTGTTGCGGCAAAAAATACTGTTGCGGATTGCTGGCACGCATTTCTTCGGCTTTATCGACTGCACCTTTCATGCCCTTAGCGGCATCGGTTAGCACGATATTTGCCCCTAGGGCTTTAAGCACTTTGCGGCGTTCTAAACTCATAGAGGCAGGCATCGTCAAGGTAAGTGCATACCCTTTAGCAGCAGCTACAAAAGCCAAAGCAATGCCTGTATTACCCGACGTTGCTTCGATAATTTCCATGCCTGCTTTGAGTTGGCCATCTTTTTCGGCTTGCCAAATCATGTTAGCCCCAATACGGCATTTGACTGAATAAGCAGGATTACGCCCTTCAATTTTGGCATAAACTTTTTGATGGCCATTCACAACCCGATTTAAACGCACTAGAGGCGTATTACCAATAGATAAGGCATTATTGTCATAAATTACTGTCATGATTATTTTCTCTTTTACTTGTACAAAGCGAAGTACATACTTTGGCGAGTTTATGACACACTTGCAACTCTCTTATGAGAGATTATTTTATTAGGAAGATGAAGCATGACTCTGCTGGCACAATCCGCCGTCTTTTTAGGTGCTGCCTTATTTGTTGTACCGCTATGCCATCGTTTTGGCTTGGCGACGGTGTTGGGCTATTTAATTACAGGCATTATTATTGGCCCTAATTTACTCGATTTGGCAGGTGATGCCGAGACGGTGTTACATTTTGCCGAATTTGGCGTGGTGATGCTGTTATTTGTGATTGGTTTAGAACTTGAGCCATCACGTTTATGGGTATTAAGACGCTCCATTTTTATGTTAGGTGGCTTGCAAGTCATGGTCACAGGCATTGGCCTTACAGGTATTGGTGTGTTTTTAGGTTTTGATATAACCACCAGTGCCATTGCGGGCTTTGGTTTGGCGATGTCTTCTACTGCTTTTGTAATGCAATTATTGGCCGAAAAAAAACAACTTACCGCACGTCATGGCCGTGAATCGTTTGCGATTTTACTATTTCAAGATATGGCAGTTATTCCAATGCTGGCTATATTGCCTATTTTATCTGGTACAGGCAGCCAAGAATATAACCTAACTTATTTTGCCAAAGTCATTGGCGTATTTAGCCTATTGATTATTGGTAGCCGCGTGATTATCCGCCCTGTATTTAGATTAATTGCCGCCAGTAAAGCCAACGAATTATTAACGGCGGCGGCACTGTTTATTATTATTGGCATTGCCTTAGTCATGGACACATTAGGGTTATCTATGGCTTTGGGTGCGTTTGTAACAGGGGTATTGTTAGCCGACTCCGAATATCGCCATGAATTAGAAGCCAATATTCAGCCCTTTAAAGGTTTATTATTAGGTTTGTTTTTTATGGCCGTGGGTATGAGTACCGATCTTAATCGTCTGCTGCATGAACCTTTATTAATTATTGGCGGTGCGATTGGGTTAATGAGTCTTAAATTTACGGTATTAGTCTTAATTGGCAAATGGGTTGGTAATCCGTGGAAGACCAGTATTCGTTTAGGGGTGACTTTAGCACAAGGCGGTGAGTTTGCCTTTGTGTTATTTAGCAGTGCCACGAGCTTACGGTTATTGCCTATTGAACTGAGTGACCGTTTAATTTTAATTGTTACTTTGTCGATGGCCTTAACACCACTCGCCTTTTATATATTAGAAAAAATGGTTGAGCCGCGTTGGGTCACTAAAGATAAACGTGTTTTTGATGATATTCATGCTGACGACCACGAAAACCCTGTGGTGATTGCAGGTTTTGGGCGTTTTGGTCAAATTATTGCCCGTGTATTACGGATGCACAAAATTCGCTTTACTGCCTTAGAGGGTGATGCGCGCCAAGTAGACTTTGTGCGGCGTTTTGGTAATAACATTTATTATGGTAATCCAAGCAACATTGAGATGTTACGCGCTGCCAAGCTCGATAAAGCCAAAGTGTTTATTTTAGCGATAGATGATGTGAGTGACTCGATTAGAACCGCGATGCAAGTGCGCCATTATTATCCACATTTAACGATTTTGGCACGCGCTCGTGACCGTCGTCATGCCTATCAATTAATGGATATGGGGGTTCATGTGATTACCCGTGAGCTATATGCTTCATCACTCGAAATTGCCGAAAAAACCTTAATTGAAATAGGACTGATGCCCGAACGCGCACGCCAAAGTGTAGCCACATTTAGAACGTATGATGAGCAATTATTAGTACGTCAACAAGCTTTTTATCAAGATGAAGCCTCTTTAATTGCCAGTAACAAAGCCGCTATGTATGATTTAGAAGAACTTTTTGAAAGTGATGAACGGGCAGCACAAAAACAGGAAAATCAAAAAGATGAGCGTTAAGTCCCCTCTCGAGAGGGGATTTAGGGGTGTGTTATGGCTAAAAACAGCGCATTGTTATCTGTTTTAACCCACCCCTACCCCCTCCAAGGAGGGGAGTTTCATCTTTATAGCCTTATTATGCCTCTAAAAAAGATAAGTAAGTTAGCCCTCACCCTCTTTCACAGAGAGAGGACACAAAAATAAAGGCTAAAAAAAATCCCCCAAATTTGGGGGATTTTTTATGACTCAAACAAGTAAATTTGGGATTTATACTTGTTCTTCGTCATCGTTACCTAAACCAATAAAATAGGTTTTTAACGGTGGAAAACCATTAAACTCTACCGAACTATACGATGTGGTATAAGCACCCGTTGTCATCCAGTATAAACGGTCACCTACCGCTAAATTATGCGGCAAATGATAGTTAGAGTTTTCGTACATAATATCGGTAGAGTCACAGGTTGGCCCTGCTAATACCACACTACCCTCTTGTACGTTGGCTTGCATTTTTTCGCTATAAATAGGATATTTAATCGCTTCGCCCATGGTTTCGATTAAACCTTGAAACAAGCCCACATCCACATAAATCCAGCGTTTTAGGTCGGTACGCGATTTACGTGAAATTAATACCACCTCGGACACCAACACACCCGACTCACCCACTAAAGAGCGACCTGGTTCTAAAATAATTTCAGGCACTTCGTCGCCGTGGTCATCATGCAAATAACGCAAAATTTCTTCGGCATAAACCTGAATTGGGTTTACTTCAGAAATATAGTTAGCAGGAAAACCGCCACCCATGTTAATCATTTTTAAGATAACGCCTTCTTCTAAGCGCATCCAGTCAAACATATATTTAACTTTAGATAAGGCAGCATCCCATACCGCAATATCTTTTTGCTGTGAGCCTACATGAAACGAAATACCATAAGGTATTAAGCCTAACAGTTTGGCTTGCACTAAGAGGTCAATCGCCATGTCTGGATGACAACCAAATTTACGCGATAATGGCCATTCGGCAGTTTCGCCACCTTCTACCAAAATACGCACAAAGATTTTAGAGTTAGGCGCGTTTTCGGCAATTGACTGTAAATCAGCTTTGGAGTCAGTCGCAAATAAACGAATGCCTTTGTCATAGGCATATTTAATATGTGCCGCTTTTTTTATGGTATTACCATAAGAAATACGGTCAGGATGTACGCCTGCTGCTAATACTTTGTCTAGCTCGTAAATAGAGGCAATATCAAAGTTAGAGCCTAAATCACGCAACAACTCAATAACAGGCTTACCTGGATTAGCTTTTAGTGCGTAATGCACCTTAGCCATAGGAAAGCAAGTGGTGATTTCTTCGTACTTTTGCTTGATGATTTCTAAATCAACAACCAAAAATGGGGTTTCTTTGGTGTCGGCGAATTTTTTGATACGTTTCCATTCTTCATCAGAACAGTAATTAGCTAAGCGCATAGATATTACCCGTTAAAGGCAAAGCAACAACGATGCTTCTGATAAAATCAAAAGCGGCGAAACACGGTCGTCCCCGTAAAGGGCGAAGATTAAAGCCAAAGCCCCTGACAATCAAGTCACAATTTTAAAACAAGCCATTAAATTGCCTGAGTTTGGGTCAACAAACGATGAACGGCGGCTTTCATTTCGGCTGTAGAACTCAAACTTAAGGCTAAATCGCGTAATAAGCCATCTTCTACGCCATAAATCCAACCATGAACCGATAACTTTTGACCACGCTGCCATGCGTTACGCACTAAGGTGTTTTCGCAGACATTAAATACCTGTTCCATCACATTTAGCTCACAGAGCTTATCTAGACGTTCTTGTTCGGTAGCAAACGTATCTAAATACCGCTGATGTTTGACAATAATATCTTGTATATGACGTAACCAGTTATCAACCAAACCAAAGGATTGTTGCTGCAAGGCGGCTTGCACCCCACCACAACGATAATGACCGCACACAATAATATGTTCGACCTTTAGCACATCAATCGCAAATTGCATCACCGATAAGCAATTAAAGTCGGTATGAATCACCAAGTTGGCCACATTACGATGCACAAACATATCACCCGGTAATACATCGACTAATTGGGTACAAGGCACACGGCTATCGGCACAGCCAATCCATAAATAACGCGGTGTTTGTTGATTGGTTAATTTACTAAAAAAACTAGGGTCATCGTTTTTAATACGTTGCGCCCATTTTTTATTACTATCTAATAAATGTTCAAGAACGTGGCTCATCCGTTACAGACTCCGTAGATTTTTGGTCGGTTTTGACTGTTGCAGACAACATATTAATGGTTTGTTTTTCTGTCCATAAAGCAGCATAAGTGAGTAACACTACACTCGCCAACAATAAACCACAGCCTACAAACGCTAAGTTGCCTAATGCTGCCAGTTTGGCGATTTCAATATCACTCACTTGGCCTAGCCGTAATTTATCTAACAACAAAACAGGGTTAATGTATAACGGCTTGGTTTGCCACAGCCAACCATAAAAGCCTGCCAAACCCACAAAAAACAACCAGCCGAGGCGATTCCACCAACGAATATGTTTTAAGCGTTTTTGAATATAGTGTTGTTGTTCGGGAGTCATGTTTGCTTCCTGAGCCTAAAGCTGTGTTATGTCTATTAGTGTAACTTAAATTGTGAATCTGTAGCCAAATAAGCACAGCACCATTTTTGTTAATATTTTGTTGGCCGCTTGATGTCAGGTACAATGGTGAGCATTTATTTTTACAACTTACGCAGCTTTTGGATAATTCAAATGCAATGCCTAAGTCCTGATTTAACTTTTAAGAGTAAAACCCAATGAGTCAATTTGATAATGTCAGTGTTATAAAAAAATCGAATGTTTATTTTGACGGCAAATGTGTAAGCCATACTGTAATTTTGGCCGATGGCACACGCAAAACCGTGGGTGTAATTTTTCCATCAACCTTAGTATTTAATACTGGCGCACCTGAGATTATGGAAGTTATTGGCGGCAAATGCCGTGTTAAATTGGCAGGTAGTGACACTTGGAATGAGTATGGTGTAGGTCAGTCTTTTGACGTGGCAGGAAACTCTAGCTTTACTATCGAAACTGTTGAGTTACTAGATTACGTTTGTCATTTTGCTTGATGGTAATTAGGGGCGCAATCATGCGCCCCTACTCGTTTAACTTGCCGTTACCTCAATTTTTTTAGTCCGTTTTACCTTTTTGGCTACAGGCACAACCACCACAGGCACGCCATTTAAGGCCGCATTACCACTGATGCCATCGACATAAATATCATCGGTAATATCATTCATACTCTCGCCCATTGCTTTACCTTCGGCAATGCTTAACTGAGTCCCTTCGCGGTTATGACCAAAACCATGCGGAATACTAATTACACCTTGCATAATGTCATCACATAGCTCAACGGGTAAGCTAATTTCTCCCACACGAGATTTGACCTTAATGACTTCACCTTCGGTTAGCTTTAAGGCTTTAGCATCTATGCTATTCATCATCACCGTACAACGATTCTTACCTTTAACTAAAGGTAAGCTATTGTGTAACCACGAATTATTACTGCGAATATGACGACGACCAATCAAACTAAACTCGGTAATTTGACGTGGTTTAGCACTGTGTAACGTTAAACGAGCGCGGCTGAGTTCGGCCAAATAAATATGAGGCGATAACACAACTTTTCTGTCAGTGGTACAAATACGCTGTGCCAACGAGGGTTCTAATGCACCTAAATCTATACCGTGTGGATTTTCTTTTAGTTTGGCCAAACTTAAACCCTGTGCTTTACCACTTACAGGCGTAGCCGTGATTAACTGTTCTAATTGACGCGCCAAAGAATGCGTTTTAGGCAAGGCCGACAGCACTTTAACAGCCGCTTTAGCAGTGCGTTCAGCAAGCGGTGTTAAACCAAAGGGGACATTACCGTAAGGGCCAATTTGTAATAGTAAATCTAAAATACCTTCGGGTTTAATTTTTTCAACTACAGATTTAATGCCCTTCCACAACCATTTATCGGCAGGCGTATTGGCACTTAAACGCGAAGTTAGTTCTAATAAAATCTGCCAATCATGGAGCGTGTTTTCGAGTGGCGTAATAAGTGGCGGAGAATACTTGCTCACATTACGCACGGCTAACACATTAAAAATCAAATCATAATGACCATGTTCTAGTACGCCTGTTGGCGGCAAAATAATATTTGCATGACGTGTGGTTTCGTTAAGATAAATATCAATAGAAACCATAAAATCCAAACTAGCTAAGGCTTGGTCTAATTGCTTGCCATTGGGTGTAGAAAGCACAGGATTACCTGCATGAGTAAACATCGCTTTAATTTGGCCTTTGCCTTCAGTCAAAATTTCTTCAGCTAATACTGCAACAGGTAACTCACCATTAAATTCTGGCAAGCCACGTACACGCGATTGATAACGATTAAAACTGCCACGAGCTGCGGCCATAGACGAACTTAAACCAACTAAATCTATCGCAGGATGATTAAAGAGTGCGCCGCCCACTTTGTCTAAATTGCCTGTGACTACGTTAATCACATTGATTAACCAAGCTGATGCACCACCATATTCTTGGGTACAAATACCCATACGGCCATAACAAACAGCTTTGTTAGCTTTAGCAAAATCGCGAGCCAAGCCAATAATAGTGTCGGCAGCAATACCTGTTAACGAGGCAGCAGCTTGAGGCGTAAATGGCTCAATCGCTAATTTTAATAACTCTAAACCTAAGGCTTGTTGATTAATGGTCTGCTCATTAACTAAGTTTTCGCTAAACATGACATTTAATAAGGCTGCCAAAAAATACACATCACTGGCAGGTTTAATAAAATGATGTTCACCCACCTGTTGCGCAGTTTCGGTACGACGTGGATCTAAAATCACCACGCGGCCACCACGCGCTTGGATTTTTTTGATGCGACCCATAATGTCGCCGCCAGTCATTAAACTGCCATTAGACGCAGCAGGATTTGCACCTAACATCAGCATAAAATCGGTGTTATCTACATCAGGTATCGGCAACAATAATTGATGACCAAACATTTGTAATGCCGCTAACATATGAGGCAATTGGTCAACACTGGTGGCACTAAATTTATTTTTACTGTGTAACGCGGCCATGAGTGGCGCGGCAAACATCATTGCCCCCATATTATGTACCGTAGGATTACCGACATAAAAACCAACGGCATGACGACCATGTTCAAGCTGAACTTTTTTAATGCCTTGCTCTACTTCGTCAAAAGCTTGTGCCCAACTAATTTCTTGCCAACCATCAGCGGTACGCTTCATGGGATATTTAAGACGATCTGGGTCTTCTTGTAGTGTTTTTAAGGCAATGGCTTTGGCACAAATATGACCTTTACTAAAAGGGTCGTTATGGTCACCTTTAATGCTAGTAATAACCTCGGTTTCGCCATCCAAACTTGGCTCAGTGGTAATCACTACTCCACACATGGCTTCACATAAATTACAGGTACGATAATGAGGTTGGCTCATGGGGATGTCCTCTTTAAATAAATTGTTTTGATTTTTGAATAATGTGGACGAAGGTACTATGTTTCGATGGGAATGAAAATAGAATTTTTCCCTCACACCATTCATCTGTTGTGAGAGAAAGCTGGCGTGAGAGTAAAAAATTATGCGTAAGTCTTAAATTGGTGATAATCAAGCTATCAACGTCCCAACTCCAAATCTCTATCTCTTACGCCTAATAAATATAAAATACCGTCTAAACCTAGCGTAGAAATCGCCTGCCGTGCATTTTGACGCACTAAAGGCTTGGCTCTAAAAGCAATACCTAAACCTGCAATCGACAACATCGGCAAATCATTTGCGCCATCACCTACCGCAATCACTTGCTCTAAATGCACTCCCTCTTTGGCGGCAATTTGGCGTAATAATTCGGCTTTGCGTTCACCGTCAACCACTTGCCCCACCACACGGCCTGTTACTTGACCATCTACAATTTCTAAATCATTGGCAAACACATAATCAATACCCAATTTATATTGTAAATACTGGCCAAAATAGGTAAATCCACCCGACAAAATAGCAGTTTTGTAGCCTAATGCTTTTAGAGTTTTTACGAGGTTTTCTGCGCCTTCGGACAATTTGAGACGTGCCGCAATCTCGGCTAAGACGCTGGCATTTAAGCCTTTTAATAAGGCAACACGCGCTTCAAAGCTTTGTTTAAAGTCTAACTCACCTAACATCGCACGCTCGGTAATTGCTGCTACTTGCTCGCCTACACCTGCGGCTTTTGCCAACTCATCAATGACCTCATGTTCAATTAAAGTAGAGTCCATATCAAAACACACCACACGACGATTGCGACGGTAGGCATCATCACGCTGAAAGGCAATATCCATATTTAGCTCATTTGCCAAACGCAAAAACTCTGCACGCATACTATTAATATTGGCAGGTTCACCCCGTACCGAAAACTCCACACAGGCTTTACCTAAACCAGCGTTTTCGTCCTCTAAAGGCACACGTCCCGACAAACGATTTAAGCCATCAATATTTAAGCCATTATCAGCCACAATTTGCGACACCGATGCCAATTGTTCGGCGGTAATTTTGCGAGCGAGTAGCGTCACAATGTAACGTGCTTTGCCTTGTCCACTCACCCAATGATGATAGCTTTCTAAAGTGATAGGCGTAAAACGAACCAATAGGCCAATATCATGCGCTCGAAACAGCACATCTTTCATCAGCATCGCCGAATCTTGTGCCGAAGAAGACTCAACCACCACCCCTAAAGAGAGTTGGTCGTGAATCACCGCTTGACCCACATCTAAAATATTAACCGCGTGCTGTGCTAATACTTCCATTAAACTCGCACTTAAACGAGGTCTATCTGGCCCAGAAAAGGACATTAAAATAATTTCGCGCATAAACTCTACTAAATTTTTTGTGAAATATGGTGCATGATAGGGGATTGTTTCACAATCAGCTATGCCCTATTTACTAAATGAATGATTATAATGGGGGATAATTTTTTAATCTAAATGTTTTGTCTGTTGATGACTTAGATGCCGATTATAATTGCATCATAAGTCGTATATTTTTGCTTAATATCTATATTTTTGTGAGGAGTTTAAATTGAGCCAAGTTCGTGGTGTTATTCCGTTGTTTGTGGTGAGTTACCTCATTCATGCCATGCTCTTGGTTAATAGTGCCGAAACCGAGCTAATTAATCATCAGCGTCCTATTGGTGAGTTACTCAGTGAGCAACTTGCTATCAGTGCTGCGCCTTTTATTATTAATAAAGATAGTGTTGGCTTAGGCTTATTAGCTAATCATTTTGGTGAGGCTGATGCGGTACTCAACTTACGCATTGTAGATAATCAAAATCAGACTTTAGCCACAGGTGGCCAAGCACAAAGTCAACGCGGTTTAAATTTTAGCGCACCCATTATTTTAGAAAAACAGCCTTTAGGTGTGGCTCAAATTACCCTAAGTAATCCTGAGCGTGGCGAGATTATTAAACATAGCAGTATTAATTTAGCGTTATCGTTTGTGGTGCATTTGTTTTTAATGTTGTGGGTCGGTTGGCCTCAACTATTTAAAGAAATACGTGTGCCTATTTTGCAATCTTTGGTCAAAAAAGAAGAGCCTATTCCAGAGCCGCTACCAATTAAGCCCGAACCTATACCAGAACCCGTAAAACCTGCGGCTAGTGTGTGGGTTAACTTTAGTTTTGATGACCCTAGAGGTTTAATGCAAAAAGTTAATGCCAATACTTCTGAGCAGTTTTTACAAATTGTGGATAAACTCATTAAACGTACTACCCGCCTTTATACAGGTAAAGCAATCGCTGCGCTGAATAGTGAAGGTATTAGCATTCGTTTTGATGGTGATACGGTCGCTGATTGTGCCCATCGCGCCTTATTAAGTAGTCGTTTGTTAATTAAACTAGCAACAACTGCTCATACGCAACGCCGCGAAGCAAAACAATTTAGCTTAAAACTCAAAGCCGCGATACTTAACTTGGGCGAACTAACTGACGAAGCCGCACATGCGCAATTAAAAACCGTATTAAGCGTTGTTAAAGTTAATCAGATTTTTATGATAGATGATGAAGCGTTATTAGCTCAATGGAAAGAAAAACACCAATTAAGTGCCTTTGAACCCGCAGAAGAAAGCAGCGCGGCACAACAAAAAATCAAGGCTCACTTGATTGAATCGTTGGCAACTGAGTTAGAAGACGAATTATCTACCTTAGAAAAACGCATTTTAGAGCGTAAAAAAGCTACTCCTTCTGAGGAAAAAAATGTCTGATTTTAATGATATTCAAGCTTTAATTACACAATACTTTAGAGGCTTACATACCAAAGATATAGGTGCCATAGAGCAGGTCTTTTGGAGCCACGCCGAAGTCACGGGTTATTATGAAGGTGATTTTGTGCATTCAAAACTCAATGATTATTTAAGCGTTCTTAAACGAATGTCTGCACCCAATATGATTGGTGAGGATTTTGAAATGCACATTAGTAGTATTGAGATTATAGGCAGCATTGCTTCGGTAAAAACACGCTATGTTTTTCAGGCATTAAATTATGTCGATTTTTTGTCGTTAATAAAAATTGATGACGTGTGGAAGATTGTTAATAAAGTTTTTTATCACGATTAAAAAAGTGGCGACTTTTAAGTTTAGGCTACGCAAAAATGCCCCTTCGACTACGCTCAGGGAACATTTTTGCGTTGACTGAGTTTAACTCTTTTCTACCACCACCGATTCAACCCGTTGAAAACCACGCGGTAATTTTGCGCCACGTTTGCCACGCTCACCGCGATAATGCTCAAGATCAGACCATTTTAAAGTCAAATGACGATTACTAGTATTAACGACTAATTTGTCACCTGCCTTACAAATCACCAATGATTTTAAGCTTTCGGTAGCATCTAAGCTAATCAGCTTATTACCTTTTCCTTTACTGAGTTTGGGCAAATCACTCACAGGAAACATCAACAATCGCCCTTCGCTACTGACAATCACCAAAAAGTCATTCGTCGTGTCATTTACAAACAACGGGGCTAACAAACTCGCGCCATCTGGCACACTCACCACTGCTTTACCATTTTTATTGCCTGCGTCTAAATCACCCAAAGTGGACACAAAGCCATAACAAGCATCGGTGGCCAAAATAACTGCTTGTTGAGCATCGCCCATGACCACACTTTTAAAACTTGCACCTGCGGGCAAATTAAGTTTGGTGGTTAGAGGCTCGCCTTGACCACGTGCCGAAGGCAAGGTATTAGCCAACAAGGAATAGCTACGGCCTGTACTATCTAAAAAATATACCTGCTGATTACTTTTTCCTTGTGCTGAGGTTAAGTATTGGTCATTACCTTTAAAACTTAAACCTTCAAGTGCAATATCGTGGCCTTTGGCGGCTCGTACCCAACCCATCGCCGACAAAATAACCGTTACCGATTCGGCAGGAGTTAAATCACTTTCTTTTAAGGCTTGAGCTTCACCACGTTCTACTAGCGGCGAACGACGCTCATCGCCGTATTTGTCCATATCGGCTTTGAGTTCTTTAATAATCAACTTATCCATTGCCGCAGGATTTGCCAACAAAGCTTGTAAGCTGTCGCGCTCTTTAGCCAATTCGTCTTGCTCACGACGAATTTCCATTTCTTCAAGTTTTGCCAAATGACGTAGCTTTAAGTCTAAAATAGATTCGGCTTGTAAATCACTTAACCCAAAAGTTTTCATGAGTTCGGCTTTAGGATGGTCTTCATACCTAATAATCCGAATCACTTCGTCAATGTTTAAATAGGCAATCAATAAACCATCTAAAATATGCAACCGCGCCAACACTTTATCGAGGCGATATTGCAAACGACGGCGTACCGTATCTTTTCTAAAACTTAGCCATTCTGTGAGGATTTTTTTGAGGTCTTTAACTTGAGGACGACCATCTAGGCCAATCACATTCATGTTAACGCGATAGCTATATTCTAAATCAGTGGTAGCAAACAGATGATTCATTAATTGTGCCACATCAACTCGGTTAGAGCGTGGCGTAATCACCAAGCGTGTCGGGTTTTCGTGGTCAGATTCATCCCGCAAATCGGCAATTAATGGCAGCTTTTTGGCATTCATTTGCTCGGCAATTTGCGTTAATACTTTTGCACCAGATACCTGATGCGGCAAGGCGGTGACTACAATATCGCCATCTTCCATTTCATACACCGCACGCATTTTTAATGAACCACGTCCTGTGGTGTACATATTCATTAAATCGCTTTTGGGGGTGATGATTTCGGCACTGGTTGGAAAGTCAGGCGCAGGAATATACGCCGTTAAATCCTCTAAGCTAAGTGTTGGTTTTTTGAGTAAGGCGATACAAGCACTGGTGACTTCGCGCAAATTATGCGGGGGAATATCGGTCGCCATACCTACGGCAATACCCGTTGTGCCATTGAGCAATAAATTCGGTAAACGTGCAGGCAATAACGACGGCTCTTCCATCGTGCCATCAAAATTAGGAGTCCAATCGACTGTACCTTGTCCAATTTCACCTAACAATACATCGGCATAGGCGGATAATTTTGATTCGGTATAACGCATCGCAGCAAAAGACTTGGGGTCATCGGGCGAACCCCAGTTACCTTGCCCATCAACCAAAGGATAACGATAGCTAAAGGGCTGAGCCATTAACACCATGGCTTCATAACAGGCTGAATCACCATGCGGATGATACTTACCCAAGACATCACCGACCGTCCGTGCTGATTTTTTGTGTTTGGCGTTATTTTTTAAGCCCAACTCACTCATGGCAAAAACAATACGCCGTTGCACAGGTTTTAAGCCATCGCCAATATGCGGCAGCGCACGGTCTAAAATCACATACATGGAGTAGTTGAGATAAGCTTGCTCAGTAAAATCCGCTAAAGAACGGCTTTCAGTAAAATCTGTGACTAGCGTGGCCGTCATAGTTGTCCTAGTAATATGCAAAAAATATTTTTAAGGGTTTTGATACGGAGATAATAAGGGTGAATTTTAAAAGAGTCGATGGTAGTCGTATAGCCTAATAATAACTGAAAAGTCGAGTTGTGACGTGTGATTCTTAGAGGAAGAAGATTGGGACTTACACATCGCACCGCGATTAGCGCGTTTGGTGAACATAAAGCCGCTCAAAGCGGCTTAAATGTGAGTCAATAAGCGATAACCATAGGGAAGCATCCTTGCTCCATCAATCGACACTAGGGTGATATGCGCACACAGAAGCGCACTTCGCCGCTTTGCCCTGCTCCTAAGCCAGTTGGATTATTGGTTAATACCCAATCAATATCTCCCACGCCGCCAATAGTTGGCGCAGTACCACTGCCTGAACTCGGCGTTGCACACAGTAAAGAGCTTGGTGTTGTCGTACAACTCGCACTTCTAAACTCGGTAAACGCTGGGGTCACATCATGTACGGTAATGTTCGATAAGGTATACGCGGATGGGTTGCTATACTGTATTTGGTACTCAATATAGGTATTTGGCAACGCCTGATTGTTGGTGATAAACGGATTCACATCGGCTCCTGTCGATGGACAAGAACTGACTTGGCGTAACCGTTTAACAAGAACTAAACTCGAATCCATAATAATCGTTGTATCTGTTTGACTATACGGCCGCACAATCACACTCGGGGCAGCAAAGGCAAAACTGGCAGAAACAGTAGAAATATCCATTGCGCCATTCGTTGCCGTCACTGGCGACTGTACTTTTTGAATCAAACACACCACTTGGTCAGCAATCACACTGAACGGTGCGGTAATTTGTGTATCTCCCGCATTCAGTTGCGCATCACACGTCGCATCCAAATACATCAACGATGACCAACCCGACAAGTTCGGTGATGGCGATTGGGCAGTCGTCAATGTCACCACACCTTCCGTACCGGCAATAAATTGGTGAATATAATTGGCCGTTGTGCCTGCGGAAATGGTTTGCGAGCCTGTGCCTGTGAGTTGGCTTTCAGCAACATCACCAAAATTCACACCGGTATAGTTGGTATTAATCGTTAACGTGAACTGCGTACGATCACTTGCTAAACTATACGTTCCTGAAGTGGTGCCCACTACGCCCGTCACCGACACTAAGGTAGAAGGTTGATGCTCTTCTACACACAGAGTTGCGCCTGTAGTTAAGCTATTCGGAATAGCAAAGCTGTAAGCACCGGCGCCATCCGTTAACACCGTTTGATAAGTCGTCGAAGCACAGTCTGTCAGGGTCATGGTGATGTTACCAATGCCTAACTCGCCTGTTTCTTGCAGACCATTGTGCGGTGTCGCTATTCCTTTGCCATTATCAAAGAAGACTTTACCTTGAATCGTATTGCCCGAGGTTTTGGTATTGGTATAGGTACAAACAATGGCACTATCCGTTGCGTTAACGGTCAATGCATTGCCCACCAAAGCGTTTGTGTTACCTGTACAGGATAATGCTGCGCTGTAGTTAGCCGCACTGCCAATACCAAAGCTTTCACTGAGGGTGCCTGACTCACCTGCATAGACGGTGACCGCACTACCCGTGGTCGTGTTACCTATCGTTGTTGCTGTGGAAAGTCCTGAGCTGGCATTGTTAATAAAGCCACTCGTGGTGACAGTGACGGTATTGCCTGCAATACTGTTGGCTGCCCATGTTTTTCTCAACGTTAACGTCGCGGTTTTACGGGTATTCGTTTCTGTACAAATAATGGCGGTATCGGCTGGATCAACCGTTAAGGTATTACCCACTAACGCGGCGGCATTACCTGTACACGATAAAACAGCATCGTAATTGGCGGCACTACCCACACCAAATGTTTCGCTAATCGTGCCTGATTCGCCAGCAAATACCGTAAACGCTGTGCCAGTGGTGGTATTGCCTAATGCTGTCGCAGTAGATAGTCCCGAACTGCCACTGATAATGAAGCCGCTATTGGTCACTGTTGTGGTATTGCCTGCAATACTGTTGACTGCCCACGTTTTTCTCAACGTTAAGGTCGCGGTTTTACGGGTATTCGTTTCTGTACAAATAATGGCGGTATCGGAGGGATCGACCGTTAAGGTATTACCCACTAACGCGGCGGCATTACCTGTACACGATAAAACAGCATCGTAATTGGCGGCACTACCCACACCAAAGGTTTCGCTAATCGTGCCTGATTCACCCGCATACACGGTAATGGCCGTACCAGTGGTGGTATTACCTAATGCTGTGGCGGTAGACAATCCTGAGCTGGCATTGTTAATAAAACCACTATTGGTCACGGTGGTGGTATTACCTGCAATGCTGTTGGCAGCCCATGTTTTTACCAAGGTTAACGTTGCGCCTTTACGAGTATTGGTTTCGGTACAGGTAATAGACGTATCGGCTGGATCAACCGTTAAGGTACTTCCTACTAACGCGGTGGCATTTCCTGTACACGATAAAACAGCATCGTAATTAACGGCACTTCCCACACCAAAGGTCTCGCTAATCGTGCCTGACTCACCTGCGTACACGGTAACAGCACTACCCGTTGTAGTGTTGCCAACTACCGTTGCGGTGGACAATCCCGAACTTGCACTATTATCGAAACCACTACTAGTAACAGTCGTGGTATTACCTGCAATGCTGTTAGTAGCCCATGTTTTCACCAGCGTTAACTGGGCTGATTTACGGGTGTTGGTTTGGGTACAAGTGATTGTGGTATCTGCTGGAT
>ERZ724511.130-NODE-130-length-27070-cov-6.659819_pt1 | contig 27070 bp, 22 predicted proteins | sample MGYA00376044_ERZ724511 | MGnify/ENA primary metagenome ERZ724511 (study PRJEB28724, sample SAMN07190887) | wastewater metagenome | isolation source: effluent of sewage treatment plant in Hong Hong | place: USA: Christiansburg, Virginia | collected 2016-03-01 ...
GGAAGATTCCACACACCGGCCAGGGGCTCGGGGGCAAGCGTTTTTTATTGGGCAATCCGGCGGAAACCGCCATTCAGGTAAATCAGCGCCTCGCCGTCGTTGCGCTCGCGGGTGGCGAGCACTTCGCACAAAAAGGCGTGGTGGGTGCTTTCGTCGAACACCTTGATCACCCGGCAATCAAAATTGGCCAGGGTGCCGTCCAGCGTGGGTGCGCCCGTGCTCAGTTCGCGCCACTGGCCGTAGTCAAAGCGGGCGTCGCCATGCACGCCTTCCACCATGCCGGCAAATGCCTTGGCCACGTCTTCCTGCTCGCCGGCCAGCACATTCACGCACAGCGCGCCGCTGTTCAGAATCACCTGGTTGGCCACCACGTTTTTATTGACGAACACCACCAGCCGGGGCGGGTCAGCCGTCACCGAGCACACCGCCGTGGCGGTCAGCCCGGCGCGTTGTTCGCCGTCGCGCGCGGTGATGATCGACACGCCCACGGCAAAGTGGCGCATGCCGTAGCGATGGTCTTCGGCGCTGACCGTGGGCATGGCCGCCAGGGTGGCGTTCGGGGTCCAGTCCAGCACTTGGTTGATTTGCGGATTCATCTGTGCGCTCCCCTCAAACCTGGCCAGGCTTGGCACCAAACGGGTTGGCTGCCGGCAGCGGGTTGCCCAGCAGGTGGCCGCCCAGCAGGTCACCGATATTGTCCTGGTTCTGGGTGATATGGTTGGCCCCAACCAGAATGTCGCGCATTTGCCGCTGCATCGGGCTGCTCATCCAGATGCCACGGGTGGAGGTTTTCTTGAAGATCATGTGCGCGGCATCAAAGCACTCACCACCGGTAAACTGGTTGCTGGCAAAGTGGCGGATGCGAATGTCCAGCGGCACCAGTTCGCCGCGTGAGGCATAGCCCCAGGCTTCGTCGGTGTTGTGCAGCACGCGGGTCGTGGCGCCCAGAATCTTGGCGTAGGCCTCGCCCAGCCGGCTCTTGATGAACGGATCGTTGACCGCCGCCCCCACCGCCTGATTGATGTTCTGACGCGGTACCATATGGTCGACGTACAAATCCACCATGCCGCGTGCCATGCCGATGATCACCGACGACACTGCCGCATAGAACACATAGAAAAACGGCATCTTGTACAGGTTTTCCACCTGGCCGTGCGACTGCTGGTCATACGCGCCAATCACATGGCTGCGGTAATCCGGGATGAACACATCCTTGATAATCAGCTTCTTGCTGCCGGTGCCGGCCAGACCCACCACATGCCAGTCGTCAACAATGTCGAAGTCCTTGCGCTGAATCCAGAACGAACGGAACACGGTTTCGCCGTTTTCCGCCACCCGGCCGCCAACAAAGGCACCGCCAGCCGCGTGGTCGCAGCCGCTGGAGGTCAGCCACTCGCCGTTGAGCACATAGCCGCCTTCGGTTTTACTTACCGTGCCAAACGGCGCGTAGGACGACGACACCAGCGTGGTGTTGTCACTGCCCCACAGCTCGTCGCCGCAACGCGGATCGAGCAGACCCACTTCAAACGGATGCACGCCCAGCACCATCACATTCCAGGCGCTGGACGGACAGCCACGCGCCAGCTCCATCAATACCCGGTTCAGCACATTTGGGTGCATCTGATAGCCACCCCAGCGTTTGGGCTGCAAAATCTTGAAAAATCCGGCGTCCTGAAACGCCTGAATGGTTTCCTTTGGCACCATGCGTGCCTGCTCGCAGGCTTCGGCGCGTTCGCGCAGCAGCGGAATCAGCTCGCGGGCACGCTGGACAATCTGTTCTTCGCTCGGCTGCGGCACGGCGGTATCAATCTGGCTCATCGGTAAAACTCCTGAATAGTGTGATTCATGGCGGGCGGCGCTGGCGGCCAGCCCGCAGGCGGTGGGTAAGCGGCGCTTATTGCGCCTGAGCGCTCACCACGCCGTAGCCGGCAATCCATTGGTTGATCGGGCGGTAGTAATCCTGGCGCGCCTGGTAGGGGCCGGAGGCCGCCAGCGCGGCAAACGCCGCCACCCAGGTGCGGATTTCGTGGGTGGAACGCCCCGCTGCGCGGGAAATCGCTTCAATGTCGAAGTCGTCCACCTCGGCCAGCCGGCCCTGGCACATCTGCTGGATGAAAGCCAGATCCCAGTCCACATTCAGCGGGGTCAGCGGGCATTCCGGCGTGCCAAACACCTGACCGGTGGCCAGAGTGCGCGCCTGGCGGGCGGCGCGGAATTCCGGCGTCGGGTTGCGCCCGGCAATCAGGAATTCGGCAATCTCATCCGGTGCGCCAGCCAGCAGCGGCACGGGCGGCTCGTGCGACAGCCCGCCGGTGCCCAGAATCAGCACGCGCTTGTTCAGCGTGGCCAGAAACGTCCCCACGGCTTCACCCAGCTTGCGCACCCGGCGGTACGGGCCAAACGGCGGAGCCACCGAATTGATGATGATCGGAATCACCGGGTAGCGGGTCAGGCTGCCGGTCAGCTCTTCCAGCGTCTGGGTGCAGCCGTGGTCCACCTGCAGGCGATGCGACAGGGCAATGTCGATATCACTGTTCAGGATGTGTTTGGCCAGATCCAGCGCCAGGTCCTGGGGAATCGACAGCGATCCCAGCTGCGTTTGGTAATCGCCCACCGACTCGGCGGCGGTGGCAATCACAAACGGCGGCATCAGGTCGTAAAACAGGCCGTTGTAGTGGTCCGGGGCAAAGATCACGATCAGTTCCGGATCAAACGCTTCCACCTCGGCCCGGGCCTGGGCCAGCACCGCGTCCACTTCGGCCACTACCTCGGCGCCGGGGTCATTGAGGCCGCGCAACGGCGTGTGCGACAGGCATTTCAGGGTGATGCTCATGAAAAAAACTCCTCGATCCGGTAGGCCACCCCACGCCGGCGCCAGCGTCAGGTCAGCCCCTTCCAGGGATAGGTTCGGGTCAGGTGATGGCCTGCGCCATCTGCCAGGCGAGCCGGCGCATCTGCTGGCACCGGCTGCCATCCCATCTTGTTGTTGTGGGTAGGGCGATTCTAGGCAGCGCGCTGCCGCCGCCATAATTTATTTGCCGGATGGGCACAATGTGCACAATACTGTTTTACAAGACTATTTTTTATTGCTTGGGGAGTGTGTATGCGACCATCCAGCCATGCCCGATATCCGCATGTGCAAAGCCTGAGCCGGGGCCTGGCCCTGCTGCACGCCATCAACCGCTCAGCCAATGGCTGGGCCAGCATTGCCGACCTGAGCGCCAGCACCGGCCTGCATCGCACCACCGTGCGCCGCCTGCTGGAAACCCTGCAAAGTGAAGGCTATGTGCGCCGCAGCGCATCCGACGACAGCTACCGGCTTAATCTGAAAGTGCGCCAGCTCAGCGATGGCTTTACCGACGATGAATGGATTTCTGAAGTGGCCAATCCGGTGCTGGGCGAGCTGCTGCAAACCCTGGTGTGGCCCTCGGACCTGAGCACGATTGATGGCGACTGCATGCTGGTGCGGGAAACCACCCACCGCTTCAGCCCGCTGTCGTTTCACCGGGCGATGATTCGCCAGCGCATGCCGCTGCTGTTTACCTCAGCCGGGCGCGCCTATCTGACCTGGTGCAGCGAGGAAGAACGCCAGCAAATCCTGCAACTGCTGGCTGCCGGCCATGATGAACAGGCCAGCTTTGCCCGCCAGCCGGCGCTGGTGACGCAAATGCTCGACAAGGTGCGTCGTCAGGGCTACGCCACCAATGAGGGAGAATGGCAGGCGCAACAGAAAATTGCCGCGATTGCCCTGCCCATCCGGCATCAGGGCGGGATTCTGGGCTGTCTGAATGTGGTGTTTTTAAAAAAGGCGATGAGTGTGGGCGAGGCCGCCGAGCGCTACTTGCCGGCGTTGCGCGCGGCGATTGCCAAAATTGAAAGCCGGCTGGACGCCAGCCGGAACGGAGAAACCATCAGTTGAATGGCCGGTACGGGGGGCGGGGGGCGTGACACCACTCCCGTCACACCCGCACCGCAGTGGTGTGGTCCACCCCCTACCCTGACGCAATCAGCGCATACCTTACGCGCCCAGTTGATAGCCCACGCCACGGTGGGTGCGGATGAAATTGGCCCCAAGCTTTTTGCGCAGATGGTGGATATGCACCTCCACCGCATTGCTGGCCACTTCCTGGTTCCAGCCGTACAGTTTTTCTTCAATCTGCTGGCGTGACAACACCTTGTTGCGGTTGTCCAGAAACAGTTCAAGCAGCTGAAACTCCTTGCCGGTCAGCTCGATGTCCTGACCCTGATAACAGGCGCGGTGCGCGCCGGGGTCCAGGCTCAGCCCGGCGTGTTCCAGCATCGGGCTGGCGCGGCCATGGGCGCGACGCACCACGGCACGCAGCCGGGCCACCAGCTCGCCCAGGGCAAACGGCTTGACCAGATAATCGTCTGCCCCGGCGTCCAGCCCCAGGATGCGATCTTCGACCGTGTCACGGGCGGTGAGCAGCAGCACCGGCAGCGGGTTGCTGTGCCGGCGCATATCACGCAGCAGGTCCAGACCGGACAGGCGCGGCAGGTTGATGTCCAGCACCATGCCGTCGTAGTCCACCACTTCCAGCGCCGAGCGCGCCGATACGCCGTCCTTGATCCAGTCCACGGTAAACCCGGTTTGCCGCAAGCCAGCTTCCACGCCGTCCCCCAGCAACAGATCATCTTCTACCAGCAGGATACGCATGGCTCTCTCCAACACCCAGACTGACTGACCAGGGCATGCCAACGGTCAGCACAGCAATACAGATTTTCAACAAAAGCGTTCATCCGCGCACTGTACGTGAAGCGCAAGCGTCATGGCTTGAGCCTGAGCAAGGTTTTTGTATCCATTTGCCATGACTGCATCGGGCAGGGACCAGACGACCGGCGGTCAGAAACTGACCAATTATTCAGCATATGGCGTTAAGTCACCCTTCAGACAGGGGCTTTACTGTAGCAAGCAGTTTTTACCCACCTTGAGATCTGGAGCCACCCCATGGGACACAAATCGAACACCTACGCGTCCACCTCTTCGCTGAGCAGCAGCACATCTGGCCAGGAAAATGGTTACCGGATTGCCCTGAGCAATGGCAGCCTGAGCGCCATTTACAAGGTGGAACACGGTCGCAGCACGCTCAAGCGTGCAGACAGCGACGAAAGCTGGGCGCTCAATGGCAATCAACTGATCAAAACCGAGCAGGAGCACGGCATCACCGAAACCACGGTGTACGCCGACAGCGATGGCAACGGCATTTATACCCGGCAAAGCCAGAGCAGCACCGCCAGCCAGGATGGCAGCAGCCTGAGCACCAGCCAGGAAGGCTATCGCTTTGACATCAGTAACGGCAGCGTGCTGGCCGTGTATGAAATGGAACATGGCCGCAGCCAGCTCAAGCGTATCGACGCAAATGACACTTGGGCGGTCAGCAATGGCCAGGTGAGCAAGACCGAGCAGGAGCACGGCGTCACGCAAACCACGGTATACACCGACAGCGATGGCGACGGGGTTTACCAGGCGGCAAGCAGTCGCTCAACCGACGGCACCATCTGCTTGAGCGGGGTCAGCGACGACGCCAGCTGGGCAGGCTGAACGCGGACACAGCGGCCCGCTTGGCACAGCTCACCCCCCTCGCGTGGGCAGACAACGACCAGGCTGCGCCAAACGCCAAGAGGGGTGGGTTCGCCACGCTTAGCGAATCTGCCCGATATGCAGCCGCCGCCAGGTGGCGGCCACTTCGTCTACGCTGATGTCGGCCACGGTCTGGCTGTTGGCCTGCAGCACCTTGAATGGCGCACTGCCACCCGGTGCCCAGACACGCGGGTCGCTGTTGCCAAACAGGCAGACCATTGGCTTGCCCAGCCCGGCGGCCAGATGCATGGCACCGCCGTCGCTGCAGATCACCGACTGGCAGACCGACAGACCACCAATCAGTTGCTCCAGACGCTCGGTGGGGTAGGGCAGCAATGGCAGGTTGCGCTCCCGGCAGGCGTCAATAATCTGCTGGGCCTTGCGGTCGTCGCCGGGGTGTTGTGGGTGGTCTTCATCGCCGGGCGACCAGAACAGCATAAAGGCCGCGCCGGTGGCCTTGTTCAGCCGGGCGGCCAGTTCGACAAAGCGTTCGGCGGGCCAGCGCTGGCGTGGCTTGCGCGCACTGATGTGCAGGCCGATCAGCGGTTTGCCGGGGCCGGGAATGATGTTCACCTCGGCCAGCGCCATGCGCGCGGCCAGGCGCTCTTCGTTGCGGGCAAAGGTGCTGACGGGCGACAGCTTGCCCCGGCGCAGATTCAGCGCCGGCAACAGACGCAACACCCGTTCGGCTTCCAGCTGCGGCTTGTTGTCCGCCGGCACGGTGACGTCCAGGCCTTTGGTCGGGGCAAAGCCGGCCACCTTGCCCGGCTTGATCATCCGTGCCAGCTTCAGCGCGTGGGTCTGGTCGCCGCCCGAGGGCAGCAGCACCAGGTCAAACTGCTTGGCGCGCAGGCTGCGCATCAAGCGCCAGGTGTCCCACCACACCCGCAGTTTCGAGCGTTCGCTGTGCTTGGCCTTGGTGTAGACAAACACATCGTCCAGTACCGGGTTATCGTGCAGCGCTTCGGCGTTGTAGCTGTTCACCAGCGCGGCCAGATAGGCGTTGGGCAGGGCCTCGCGCAGGGCAGAAAACAAGGGCGTGGTACACACCAGATCACCGATATTGTCGCGGCGGATAATCAGCACTTTCTTCACGCGGGAGCCCCGGCACCAAACAGCTGGGCATACCAGGGTGCGGCAATGTCCAGCCCCTCGGCCACCCGATGAGTGGGCACGTAGCCCAGCACGCTGCTGGCCTTGCCGATATCGGCCTGCGAGTGGCGCACATCGCCAGCGCGGAAGTCGCGGTACACCGGCTGCATGGCCGCAGCAGCAGGCTGCCAGCGCGCCACTTGCTCACGAATCGCCGCGTATAGCTGGTTCAGCGTGGTGCGATCACCCACGGCAACATTGAACACTTCGTGGCCCTTGGGCAGTGCCGGCGCGGTGGCGGCCAGCAGATTGGCTTGCACGGCGTTGCCAACAAAGCAGAAGTCGCGGCTGGTTTCACCGTCGCCGTTGATATACACCGCCTCTTGCTTGAGCAGCGCGGCAAACCACATCGGCATCACGGCGGCGTAAGCGCCGTTGGGGTCCTGGCGCGGGCCAAACACATTGAAGTAGCGCAGGCCCACTGCCGATACGCCGTAGGCGCGGGCAAACACGTCGCCGTACAGTTCATCCACGTATTTGGTCACCGCATACGGCGACAGCGGATTGCCGATCACGTCTTCCACCTTGGGCAGGCCAGGATGGTCGCCGTACGTGGAGCTGGACGCGGCATAGACAAAGCGTTTTACCCCGGCGTCGCGGCTGGCAATCAGCAGGCGCAAAAAGCCGTTGATATTGTTGTCATGGGTGTTCCACGGGTCGTCCAGCGAGCGCGGCACACTGCCCAGTGCCGCCTGATGCAGCACATAGTCCACGCCGGCCACGGCCTGGGCGCAGTCGTCCGGCTGGCGGATATCGCCTTCAATGAAGCGAAAGCGCTGCCACGCCTCAGCGCCCACCAACTCGCGCACTTCGTCCAGATTACGCTGATGGCCGGTAGAAAAATTGTCCAGCCCCACCACGGTCTGGCCCAGACGCAGCAAGGCTTCCAGTAGGTTGCTGCCGATAAAACCAGCGCAGCCGGTCACCAGCCAGGTGCGCGGCTGGGCGGCAAGTTGGTCACACAGGGTGTCATAAGCGGTCATGGTCATCCTCACAGACGCCAGAAGCGCAGGCCGGCAGTCTGGGCAGCGGCTTTGTCCACCACGCCCTTGACGTCGATCAGCACGCGGGCGTCGGGCTTGAGCAGCTTCTGGTAGCCGGCGATGTCCAGCGCGGCAAATTCGCTGTGCGCCACGCAGACAATCACCGCATCGGCCAGCGCCAGCTCGGCAAACGGCACCGGGGTCACGCCGTACTCGTGTTCGGCTTCTTCGCGGTCGGCCTGCGGGTCGCACACCTGCACCTGCACGCCAAATTCGCGCAGTTCCTGAATCACGTCGATCACCCGCGAATTGCGCAGGTCAGGGCAGTTTTCCTTGAAGGTGAGCCCCAGCACGGTGACCACGCTGCCGGCCACCAGGCTGCCGCCGTGGATCATTTCCTTGATGGCGCGCTGGGCAACAAACTTGCCCATGCTGTCGTTGATGCGCCGGCCAGCCAGGATCACCTGCGGGATGTAACCCAGTTTTTCCGCTTTGTGGGTGAGGTAGTACGGATCCACACCAATGCAATGGCCGCCGACCAGGCCCGGCTTGAACTTGAGGAAGTTCCACTTGGTGCCGGCGGCTTCCAGCACGTCCAGGGTGTCGATGTCCATTTTTTCGAACAGGATGGCCAGTTCGTTCATCAGGGCGATATTCAGGTCGCGCTGGGTGTTTTCGATCACCTTGGCGGCTTCGGCCACCTTGATCGATGCAGCCTTGTGTACGCCGGCGGTCACCACCGAGGCGTAGACGGCGGCGACGATGTCCAGCGTGGCAGCATCCTGGCCCGACACCACTTTTTTGATTTTGGTGAAGGTGTGTTCCTTGTCGCCCGGATTGATGCGCTCGGGGCTGTAGCCGACGGTGAAGTCTTCACCGCAGCGCAGGCCAGAGAGTTTTTCCAGAATCGGCACGCAGATGTCTTCAGTCACGCCGGGATACACGGTGGATTCGTACACCACGATGTCGCCTTTTTTCAGCGCACGCGCCACCGTCTCGCTGGCTTTTTCCACCGGGGTGAGGTCGGGCTGGTGGGCGTCGTCCACTGGGGTGGGCACAGCGACGATATGAAAATCGGCTTCGCGCAGCACGTCGATCTGGTCGGTGTAGGTGATGTGCGTGGCGGCCAGTTCGGCGTTGTCCACTTCACCGGTGCGGTCGTGGCCGGCTTTCAGCTCGGCAATGCGGGTGGCGTTGATGTCAAAGCCGATGGTGTGCACATGCTTGCCAAAGGCAACGGCGACGGGCAGGCCCACATAGCCCAGGCCAACAACAGAGATGGTGCGAGTGTGTGTCATGGTGGATATCCCGGCATCCTGCCGCCGGCCAGGGCCGGCGGACACGAGCCAACAACTTGATTAAAGTCGAGTCAAAAATTCGGTGCCCGGCAGCATGGCCGGGGTGGGGCCAGGCAGGACACGCCCGCCAGCAACACGATGTTTGCTATTGTGGCGTGAATTGGCCGGGGATGCCAGTTGCGTGCGGCATCATGCACACCGGCAGATTTTCCGGCGCGCACCAGCGCCATTTTCCTGTCCATGCGGGCGCAGATGGACAATGCGCCCTCAGTGCCAGTCAAAACGGCAGCGGGCACACCACGGCGGTGCTGGTTTCACCGTTGACCCCCACCACAAAACTGGCACCGCGCGTTTGCCAGCTGTCGCCCACCGCCACCTTGCTGTGCCGGAACGACAGCGCCTTGCGCAGGCCGGCTTCCACGTCAGCCGGGCGGCCATTCAGTTCAATGGCAAATTCGCCACTAGGCTCGTGCAGACTGAGCAGGCGGGTCAGCGCGGTGACCGGCACACCATGCCAGCTGGCCTGCGCTGGCACGCCCAGCAGCCAGATGTCGTCGTTCACCGCCACCCGCTCCGGCGCACCAAACGAGGCCGCCAGCGCCGGCGGCACGCTCAGCTGGGCAGGCTGCACCACCTGTCGTGGCTCGCCTTCGGCATGCCCCAGCGACTTCAGCAGGCTGACCAGCGCCGGGCTGGCCTGGCAGCTGTCGGCCAGGCTGTCGAGCAGGCCATCAAGTTCGCTGGCCGAAGCCAGCGGCGGCAGGCAAAATGCCAGCGCCGCCACACTGCGCCAGACCCGCTTCATTGGCCGGCCTTGTGCTTGTTGGCCAGACGCACATAATGCGCCGCCGAGTAACGCAAAAAGCCCAGTTCTTCTTCGGTGAGCGCCCGCGCCTGCTTCACCGGGCTGCCCACGTACAAAAACCCCGACACCAGACGCTTGCCCGGCGGCACCAGGCTGCCGGCACCAATGATCACGTCGGATTCAATCACGGTTTTATCCAGCACAATCGACCCCATGCCCACCAGCACGCGGTCGCCAATGGTGCAGCCGTGCAGATTGACATGGTGGCCAATGGTCACATCGTCGCCAATGGTCAGCGGTGCGCCATTGGGGTCTTTTTCGCTTTTGTGCGATTCGTGCAGCATGCAAAAATCCTGCACATTGCTGCGCGCGCCAATGCGCACCGAATTCACATCGGCGCGAATCACCGCCATCGGCCAGACCGAGCTGTCCTCGCCAAGCACGGCATCGCCGATAATCAGCGCAGTGTCGTCAACAAAACAGGTGTCGGGCACCTGCGGGTAAATGCCGTCAAACGGGCGAAGGTTGCGTTTCATCGAAAAAGACCCCATATCTCTGCGTGGCGGGAAAACAGCCGTTATGATACCCCGAAGCGCATTTCGCCGACCGCCCCCACCGGGTTTTCTGCGCCGGAGGCGCTAGCCCACCCCCGAATACTGAGGATTGATGCATGGATAACCCGCTGCTTGATTTTGCCGACCTGCCCCGCTTTGCCGAGGTGCGCCCCGACCACATCACCCCAGCGGTGGATCAGGTGCTGGCCGCCGCACGCGCCACGGTAGAAGCCATCACCGCCGACGACGTACCCGCCACCTGGGACGCGGTACTGGCCCCGCTGGCCGACGCCACCGAGAAAATCAGCTGGGTGTGGGACCCGGTGTCGCACCTGAACGCGGTGGTCAACACCCCGGCGCTGCGCGAAGCCTACAACAGCAATCTGGCCAAAATTTCCGAGTTCTACACTGAACTGGGACAAAACCTGGGGCTGTTCGCCAAGGTCAAGGCGCTGGCTGCCAGTGCCGACTACGCCAGCCTGAGCCCGGCGCGCCGCCAGATCATCAGCCACCAGTTGCGCGACTTCCGCCTGTCCGGCGCCGAACTGCCCGATGCCGAAAAAGCCCGCTTTGCCGACATCCAGGCCCGGCTGTCCGAGCTGTCGGCGCGCTTTAGCCAGAACGTGCTGGACGCCACCGATGGTTTTGCCCGCTACATCGAAGACGTTGCCGAACTGGACGGCCTGCCCGACGACGTGCTGGAAATGATGCACGCCGCCGCCGAGGCCGACGGCAAGCCCGGCTACAAACTGAAGCTGCACTTCCCGTTTTATTTTCCGGTGATGCAATACGCCAACCACCGTGCCTTGCGTGAGTCGATGTACCACGCCAACGCCACCCGCGCGGCTGAATTTGGCCCAGCCGAACTGGACAACACCCTGCTGATTGGCGAAACCCTGTCGCTGCGCGACGAAGAAGCCCGCCTGCTGGGCTTTGCCAACTATGCCGAAGTGTCGCTGGCCCCCAAGATGGCCGACAGCCCAAGCCAGGTGATTGCCTTCCTGCGCGATATGGCCGCCCGCGCCAAGCCATTTGCCCAGCGCGACCGCGCCGAGCTGGAAGCCTTTGCCCGCGATGAGCTGGGGCTGAACGAGCTGCAGGCGTGGGATCTGGCCTGGGTCAGCGAAAAACTGCGCGTGGCACGCTATGATTTTTCCGAGCAGGAGGTCAAAGCCTATTTTGCCGAACAGCGCGTGCTGGATGGCCTGTTTGCCATCATCAGCAAGCTGTTCGACGTGGATATCCATCCGCAGGCAGCTACCTTGTGGCATCCGGACGCCCGCTTCTGGGAAGTGCGGCGCAATGGCCAGGTGGTGGCGCAGTTCTACACCGATCTGTACGCCCGCGAAGGCAAGCGCGGCGGGGCCTGGATGGCCGACATCCGCGCCCGCCGCCTGCTGGCCGATGGCCGCCTGCAGATTCCGGTGGCGCTGCTGACCTGCAATTTCACCGCCCCGGTGGGCGACAAGCCGGCGCTGTTCACCCACGATGAAGTGATTACCCTGTTCCATGAGTTTGGCCACGGCCTGCACCATATGCTCACCGAGGTGGACGAGCTGGGCGTGTCTGGCATCAATGGCGTGGAATGGGATGCGGTGGAGCTGCCCAGCCAGTTCATGGAGAACTTCTGCTGGGAGTGGGACGTGCTCAGCCACATGACCGCCCACGTGGACAGCGGCGAGCCGCTGCCGCGCGCGCTGTTTGACAAGATGCTGGCCGCCAAAAACTTCCAGTCCGGCATGATGGCGGTGCGTCAGGTAGAACTGGCACTGTTTGACATGCTGCTGCACGCCGAACTGGACGCCAAGGGCGAATTCATGGCCCTGCTGGATGCGGTGCGTGCCGAGGTGGCGGTTAACCCCACCCCGGCCTACAACCGTCTGCCGCATAGCTTTAGCCATATCTTTGCCGGCGGTTACGCGGCGGGCTACTACAGCTACAAGTGGGCAGAAGTGCTGTCCGCCGACGCCTATGCCGCGTTTGAAGAAACCGGCCACGCCAACCCGGCGGTGGGTGAGGCGTTCCGCCGCGAGGTGCTGGCGGTGGGCGGTTCGCGCCCGGCGATTGACTCGTTCCGCGCCTTCCGTGGCCGCGACCCGCAAATCGACGCCCTGCTGCGCCACACCGGCCTGGTGGCCAGTGAGGTCAGCGCGGAGTAAGGCCGCAAAGCCCGCCAGCAGCAATAAAAAGCCCGTGGCAAATACCACGGGCTTTTTTTCCGGCGTCTGGGCTCAACCGCTATTGCGCAGCCCGGCAGCAATGCCGTTGATGGTTTGATGCGCGGTGTACAGCAGTTCCGGTGCGTCTGGCGTGTGACTCCCTAGAATTTATCTGTAAGCAGTAGACATCTGAACCAAGCCGCTTCAGGATTGATCCGATCCATCAAAACTTAGGACATTTAGTCGTCTGTTCCTTGCTCCAGCACCTGCCAAGCCTTCAGGAACTCAGATACATCTGGAGACATTCCTCCGGCTGCCACCTCCTCCACTCGCTGCCGAAACTGCACCACATTCATCAGGCGGTCCAGACCCTTCACTTGCACCCGAGTCGTCCGCTTTGCCACAAAATCACCGAGCCCCTGACTCCAGCCGTATGAAGTGAATGCAATGGCGAGTTGCTTAACCCCCTCGTCGGTCGCTATCTGAGCAGCGGCCCACTGTTTGACCGCCACACCGTCGTCATTGGCCAATTCACGCCAACGGTACAGCAGGTATGCTAGGTTTTGGCACTTGAGAAGTAACGAGGCATTTTTCGATGCATCCAAGATCCGATTTTTAAGCAGTTCACGCAGCGCCTCTGCATCGGCAGCAGTTGTTAGACACTTTTCTTCAGGCTCTGGCTCCTGCTCCTCGCGGGGGTGGTAATCTGTCCAAGCCGAATTAGCAAAATTAGCCAACCACCCCAACGAAGCTGTCTGGCATGCGGCCACGTAGATCGCAGACCTTTGCTCCAGCGTAAAACGGTCTCTGGTAAGGCTACGCAGCAGCCAATGCAAGCGCAGTTCATTGCTTGCCATGCCAAAGGCTCCACCGCGGTCTGCTTCGATATTGATCTCATCAGCCACCGCGAAGAGTCCGGTCAGTAGCGGCTGGACATGTGCCTTGTCAATCTTCTCGGCATGCAGGTTGATCTCATCAAGTATCACAGCAGCCTTCGTTCCGCCCGCTGGCCGTACAAGCATGGCTGCACTTCGCATTTCAGCCGCAATGAATGCTGAGTCATAGGCCCTGGCAATCAGGGCATCCAGCTCTGCCGCAGCAAGCACTTCCGCACCTACGGCGAAGCGAAAATACGCATCGAAATGAGATGCTGAACAGACGCGTCGTTCAGCGGCCCATTGACGTCCAAAGCCTTCACTGTAGCCCATGTTTGCCCAAACGCTCTCAAGCGCCGGAAACAATCTCATGAGGATGTTGCGAAGCCGATCGCGCTGAACGCCTACAAACGAACGCAGCAGCAAATCTTCATACTCCTTTGCTCGCGCCTCCCGGTTATCGCGCCCACTACCTTCCAAGCGACACAGGCGATCCTTGTTCTGGTGGACTACGCGATAAGTTTCTGGATGCAATAGCCTCAGAACTTCCAACGCAATAAAGTCCGCTGTATCGACTTCACCCGCCACCGCTGGCCAAGTTATGGACAGCGAATTCGTGAATCGTGCGATGTCCCGTGGGGTGCGCATTTCAGGTGCAACCCCTTCATAAAAGATATTCATGAACCGGAGTAATTGCGCCTCCGGCAGGTCACCACAGATGGTTCCAATCTGCTCCAGAAGCTGTCGATGGATGTCCGTGGTCATCGGCTCTGGTAGCTCGAATGCCGCTTGGACGATCTTCTCCAAGTAATGTGGCCCTTCCGAAGGAAACCGCTCACTAACAATCTTCTCAGCCAGTTGCCGGTCATATACCAACAGGTACATGACATTTGGTAAGCGGCCAACCGACTTTACCAACCGGAAAATCAGCAGCGCCTCATCTGGCGAGAGCCGATCAATATCGTCGATTACAACCAGGAAGCGCCGAGACTGTTCCTCTAACGCCTTCGAAAGGTCTGCGTGCAGCTTCTCTACACCCTCTTCTTGTTGGATCAGACCACCGAGCCATTCCATCGCCCCACCAGCCACACTGCCTGCGCCACCAGCCCCGGCTAGATCTGCTGCACCACCCAAAACCGCCCCAGCCTTCAGCAGTCGGGCCCCGAGCTTGGGGAGAGACTTTTTAAGCTTCTCTCCCAATGTCGGTGACAGACCGGCATACAGCTCTCGGAAAAAGGCCAACGCAAGAGCCTCTTCACCCCGAAACCACCAACAGGTGAAATCGATGATCGCAATGTCACCTTCTTTCCTGGCCTCCTCAAGATGGTACCGAATAAGGTTCAATGCACTGCTCTTGCCAGACCCCCAAGGCCCGTTCAATGCGATCACGGAACCGGTTGGGGATTTAATTTTGAGAATACTTTTAGCCAATGCGGCAGCAAAAGGGTCGACGCCAAAGCGGTCTTCCGATGGCACTGATATAGGTTGGTCATTGTGTGAATGATCGCCCACGCTCAGCACTCTCCTTTAAAAAATTTTCCGTAAATTATATTGACTGCGAACAGCGCCCTTCGACACATAATTATGCCAAACGCGAAATGATTGAGAACAACGAAGCTGCATTCTAGGACAGACTCAAAAAGCAAGCACAACAAGAGTAACAATCCCCTGGCAAAGCAGGGGGATTGTTACTCAATAGTGATTTTGAGCATATTTAACTTCCTGCGTTAATCTCTTGCGTCGCCTGGCGTCCAACTGCCTGACATTTTTTTGCGATCACAGCTTGATCCACGGCTTCCAGCTCACCTTTGATGCGGGAATACTCGGCTTCTTGCTGCTTGGTGCCACCCAACGCAAATGCTGCCGGCCAGAATAACACCAGCGTGACGCCCATCAGTATTTTGTCGTTGGTGGCGGCTTGATCCAGACGCCCACCCAATTCGGTGACTCGCGCCTGTATGCGCTGGGATTCTGCCGCTAGTTGACCACAGTCATAGGCTTGGTACTGGATGGGTGAGACATACGACGAGCTGAGATCTTTGGATGAGGTAGCACAGCCGGTGCTGACGCATAAAAAAGCAGCGCCAGTGAAGGTGCAGAGGAGTTGTTTCATGGAGGCCTGTTCGTGAGCAGCGTGGGTAAGGGTTAACGTTTTCGCTATTTGCATGGCATGTTGCCATGCAACTGAACGTGCTGTCACGATAAATATGGCGGGGTGGGCCATGCGACTGAGCGTGCGGTCAGGGTGCGTCACCCCCAAACGGGTGACGCACCACTCACCAGAGGCAAGCGGCGCACCCTGACGCTTCAACCGCTATTGCGCAGCCCGGCAGCAATGCCGTTGATGGTTTGATGCGCGGTGTACAGCAGTTCCGGTGCGTCTGGCGTCTGGCGCAGGCGGCGGATCAGCTCGATCTGCAGGATGTTCAGCGCGTCCATGAACGGCAGGCGGTTGGCCAGGCTGCGCGCCAGCGATGGGTTATCCGCCAGCAGGGTGTCTTGCCCGGTGATGGTGAAAAACGCCTCGCGGGTGCGCAGCCATTCGGCTTCAATCAGGCCAAAGATATGCTTGGCCAGGCTTTGGTCAGACACCAGCGCGGCGTAGCCGGCGGCAATCTGCAGGTCGCTCTTGGCCAGCACTTGTTCCATGTTTGACAGCGCCACCTGGAAAAACGCCGAGTGACGATACAGCGCCTGCAGGCGCTCGCGGCCAGCCTGGCCGTGTTCTTCCAGATAGGCGGCCACCGCGCTGCCCACGCCATACCAGCCCGGCAGCATCACCCGCGCCTGCGCCCAGGAAAACACCCAGGGGATGGCGCGCAAATCTTTGATGCTGGTCAGGCTCTTGCGCGAGGCCGGGCGGCTGCCGATATTGAGCTTGGCAATTTCATTGATCGGCGTGGCTTCCAGGAAATACTGGATAAAGCCCGGCGTTTCCACCAGCGAGCGGTAGGCGTGGAAGGCACGGCTGGACAGCTCGCCCAGAATCGCTTCATCCGCTGGCGGGGTGTCACGCACTGTGGTCAGGCTGGCTTCCAGCGTGGCGGCCAGCAGCGCTTCGAGGTTGCGCAGGCCGATTTCCGGGTCGGAGTATTTGGCGCCAATCACTTCACCCTGTTCGGTGATGCGGATCTGCCCGGCCACCGAGCCTGCCGGCTGCGCCATGATGGCTTCGTAAGACGGGCCACCGCCACGGCCCACCGAGCCGCCGCGACCATGGAACAGGCGCATGCGCACGCCCGCAGCGTCGAACACCTTCACCAGCCGGCGCTCGGCCTGGTACAGCTCCCACTGGCTGGTGAAGTAACCGCCATCCTTGTTGCTGTCCGAGTAGCCCAGCATCACTTCCTGGGTGTCCTTGCGGCTGTTAAGCAGGGTGCGGTACCACGGCAGGGCAAACAGTTCGCTCATCACCCCGGCGCTGGCGTCCAGGTCGGCCACGGTTTCAAACAGCGGAATGATATTGACGGTGGAGGCCGGCTCGCCGTCCACCACGCGCAGCAGGCCGGCTTCTTTCAGCAGCAGCGCCACTTCCAGCAGGTCGCTGGCACTGGCGCAGTTGGAAATGATGCAGTTGGGCAGGGCTTTCTTGCCAAAGCGGGCCTGAATCTGCGCGGCGGCGCGGAACAGCGCCAGCTCCTTGCCGGTTTGCTCGCTGTATTCGACAAACGGCGAATACAGCAGGCGCGCGGATTGCAGTTCGGCCAGCAGCATGGCCTGGCGGCCCGCTTCGTCGGCGGCCAGATAGTCGCCCGCGCCGGCCTGGGCAAACAGCTCGGCCACCACCGATTCAAAAATGCCGGAGAACTGGCGCATGTCCAGCGGCATCAGCGAAAAGCCAAACACTTCCACCGCGCGAATCAGGTCGCGCAGGCGGCCAGCGGCCAGGCTCTGGCTGCCGTGGCTGCACAGTGAATCGCTGATCAACTGCAGGTCATGCACCAGATCGGTCGGCGAGGGGTAGGCGCTCAGGCCGGCGTGGGCAAAGCGCCCATCAAATGGCACTTCCAGCGCCTGGGCGGTGGCACTCAGCCGGCCTTGCAGGGTGGCCAACGCCAGCCGGTAGGGTTCTTCCTGGCGGCTTTCGGCGTGGTCAGGGCTGTGGGCGGTGAGCTGGCCCAGCGCCTCGCTGACCTTCACCCGCCGTGCCGACAGCGACAGCTCGCGATACAGCTGGTCGAGTTCGCGGCCATACCAGGCAAACGCCACTTCGGCCTGACGCTGGGCGGCGTACAGGGTGACCTCGGCGGTGACAAACGGATTGCCGTCACGGTCGCCGCCAATCCAGCTGCCAATGCGGAAGAAATTGGGCAATACCAGTTCCTGCCCCCACTCGCGCTGAATCGACGCCTCCAGGCTGGCGTACAGCTTGGGCAGCGCGGTAAAGAACGTGGTGGGATGGTAGGCCACGCCGTTTTCGATTTCGTCCTTGACGGTGAGCTTGAACGGGCGGATTTCCGAGGTTTGCCACAGCGCCAGAATCACCCGCTTGAGCTTGGCTTCTACTTCTTCGCGGTCTTCGCGGCCCAGCGATGGGTCGGCCAGCTTGGTGAGAAACTTGCGAATGGCCTTGTGCGCGTCCAGCACGCTCTGACGCTGCACTTCGGTGGGGTGGGCGGTCAGCACCGGGGAAATTTGCGCATGTTCAAAAAAATCGACCAGCGCGGCAAAGGGCACGGCGGCGTGTTTCAGCCGCTGAATCGCCAGCGCCAGGCTGCTTTGCTGCGGGGCGGAGCCGGCGGCGCGGTGGGCACGGCGGCGGCGGTTGTGATGCAGGTCTTCAGCCAGATTGGTAAGCTGTGCATAAAAACCACAGGCGCGCACCAGCGCGGCGGCGGCGGCGGGCGACAGTTCGGCCAGCCGGCGCGACAATTCCGGCGTGCCGACGCGGTCGTGCGCCTCGACCGGGATGGTGCGCATTTCGTGATAGACCGCTTCGCCCTCTTGTTCACGGACGATCTCGGCAAGCAGGCGGTCCAGTCGCGCCAGATCGTGGCGCAGCGGCAAGTCTTTTTCAGTTTCGTTCATCATGGCGGAATACCGTGTTCACAAGCGAAGCGGTTAAAATTCTGTCAAATTACCTTAGGAAACCATTATGAAGCAACTTGTCATTGCCAGCCGGGAGAGTGCGCTGGCCATGTGGCAGGCCGAACACATCAAGGCCCGGCTCGAAGCGCTGTATCCGGGGACACAGGTGAGCATCCTGGGCATGACCACCCAGGGCGATCAGATTCTGGACAAGACATTATCGAAAATTGGTGGCAAAGGGCTGTTCGTTAAAGAACTTGAAGTGGCGCTGGAAGAAGGCCGTGCCGATCTGGCGGTGCATTCGATGAAGGACGTGCCGATGAATCTGCCCGACGGTTTCGAACTGGCGGCCATCTGCACCCGCGAAGACCCGCGCGATGCGTTTGTCTCCAACCGCTACGCTGCGCTGGCCGATCTGCCCGATGGTGCCGTGGTGGGCACCTCCAGCCTGCGCCGGGAAAGCCAGTTGCGCGCACGCTACCCGCATCTGACCATCCGCCCGCTGCGCGGCAATGTGCAAACCCGGCTGCGCAAGCTGGACGACGGCGAATTTGACGCCATCATCCTGGCCGCTGCCGGCCTCAAGCGCCTGGGCCTGCACCAGCGCATCCGCATCGAGCTGGCCCCGCAGGAAAGCCTGCCGGCGGTGGGACAGGGGGCGCTGGGGATTGAAATCCTGGAAGGCCGCGCCGAGCTGGCTGCGCTGCTGGCGCCGCTGAACGATGCCGTCACTGCCGCCTGCGTGCGCGCCGAACGGGCGATGAGCCGGGCGCTGAATGGCTCCTGCCAGGTGCCGCTGGGCGGCTACGCCATTCAGCGCGGCGAGATGCTGGTGCTGAATGGTTTTGTCGCCAGCGTGGATGGCCGCACTTTTCTGACCGCCCGCGCCGAAGCACCGCGCCGCTACGCCGACGCACTGGGCCGGGCAGTGGCCAGACAGTTGCTCGACCAGGGCGCGGGAGACATCATCGCCGCGCTGGGCCAATGAGCGCCGCGCTGACCCAGCCGCTGGCAGGCCGCCGGATTGTGGTCACCCGCCCGGCGGGCCAGGCTGGCGCGCTGATGGCCCGGCTGGCGCACGCCGGTGCGGTGCCGATTGGCCTGCCGGTGATGGATATTGTCCCCGCCGACACCGCTGCACTACGCCAGGCCGCCGAGGCAGTACGCGCCACCGACCGGGTGATTTTTGTGTCGCCCACCGCCATTGATTTACTCTGGCCGTATCTGATCGACCGGCTGCCGGCCCGCGTGGCGCTGACCACCGTGGGCGCGGCCAGCGCCAAACGGCTCAGCCAGCGCTGTGGCCGCCCGGTGCTGCACCCCAGCGAACGCAGTGACGCTGAAGCTTTAGCCGCGCTGCCGGAACTGGCCGCCCCGCTGGCGGGTCAGCATATGGTGCTGGTCAAGGGCAGCGGCGGACGTTCGCAGTGGCTGGCCAATGTGCTGACCGAACGCGGTGCCACGGTGCAGACGCTGGACATCTACCTGCGCCAGCCGGCACAGCCAGACTGGCACAGTTTTGATGCTGCCGTGGCCGGGCCAGGGCTCGCCGCGCTGGTCCTGACCAGCACCGAAGCCGTAGACTGGTTATTTATGTTGGCTGGCGAGTCGCGCCGGGCAACGTTACAATCGCTGCTCTATGTCGTGCCGCACCCGCGCATTGCCGACCGCCTGGCCCAGTGTGGCGCGCCCCACTGCCTGATTACCGCTGCGGACAACGACGCCACCGTGGCCGCCCTTTGCGAATGGTTTGAAACCCACCCATGACTACAAGCTCGCCGTACACGCCTCCCACCCGCCCGGCCCGCAAGCTGAATATTCCGCTGCTGCTGGCGCTGGCCGCCCTGCTTGCCACTGGCTGGCAGTGGCTGGACACCCGCCACACCCTGGACACCCTGAGCCAGGAACTGGCGCAAAAAGCCAGCAGCGCCAGCGGTCTCAGCAAGGAAGTGCGCAGCCAGGCTGAACGCGCCGACAAGACCGCCCGCGACAACAGCGCCAAACTGGCCGAACTCGACGCCAGGGTGGGCGAGTTTTCCGGGCAGTCTGCGGCCTTGAACAGCATGTACCAGGAACTCAGCCGCAACCGTGAAGACTGGATGCTGGCTGAAATCGAACACGCGCTGAACCTGGCTGGCCAGCAGTTGCAACTGGCCGGCAACATCAGCGCGGCGCTGGCCACGCTGGAAGCCATCGACGCCCGGCTGGCCAAGCTGGACAAACCGCAATTCATTCCGCTGCGCAAGGCGCTGGGCCAAGACCTGGGCCTGCTGAAAGCCGCACCGGCGGTGGACGTGGTCGGGCTGACCGTCAAGCTGGACCGCCTGGCTGCCAGCGCCGACAGCCTGCCGCTGACCATCGACCACACCCGCAGCAGCCCGGCCCCCGCCGCAAGCAGCCACACCGCCAGCGCAGTGCCGGCCTGGCAACGTCTGGGCGAGCAATTGCTGGACGACATTGGCCAACTGATCCGCGTTCGGCGCATGGACAAGCCGGAAGCGCTGCTGCTGTCGCCCGAGCAGGCGTTCTTCCTGCGCGAAAACCTCAAACTGCACCTGCTGGGCGCACGGATTGCCGTGCTGCAGCACCAGGATGGCCCGTTCCGCGCCGATCTGGCCGCCAGCGAGCGCTATGTGCAGCACTACTTTGACACCCAGTCCAGTGCCACTCACACCTGGCTGGCCACGCTGAACGAGATCAAAACCGCCCAACTGTCCGTGCGCGTGCCCGACATCACCGCCAGCCTGCGCGCCGTTCGCGCCCTGCAAGGCCGGACTCAGGAGTAAGTCATGAAAGTTGTGCTGTGGATCATCGGCCTGTTTACCCTGGCCGTCGGACTGTCGTTGTTTGCCCAGATCAACACCGGCTACGCCATTGTGTTTCTGCCGCCTTACCGGGTGGAACTGTCGCTGAACATGACCCTGCTGCTGATTGTGGCCACCATTGCCGTGTCCTATCTGCTGCTGCGCCTGTTTGCCGCCACGCTGAACCTGCCACATGAAGTGGCGGCCTTCCAGCGCCGCAAAAAGCTGCGCATTGCCCGGCATGCACTGGTGCAGGCCTCGCTGGCTTATTCGGAAGGCCGCTACCAGAAAGCCGAACGCGAAGCGCTGCGCGCCTGCGAATACGAACAAGCCGCAGAAAATCAAGGCGTGGCGCTGCTGCTGGCGGCGCGCGCCGCCCACGCCGTGCGCGCCTACGACCGCCGCGACAGCTATCTGGCGCGGATGGACAGCCTGGGCAGCCCGGTGCAGCTGGCGCGGCGCATGCTGGAAGCCGAGCTGCTGCTGGAGGAAAAACGCAGCGTGGATGCACTGGCCGCCATCGAAGCCGCCCGTGCGCTGTCGCCCAACCTGACCGCCGCCCTGCGTCTGGAGCTGAAAATCCGCCAGCAGCAAAATGCCCCGGAACAGGTGCTGACGCTGACCGAAAAACTGCTGAAATCCGAAGCACTCAGCGCCGAACAGGCCCGCCGCTACCGGCTGGCCGCCTACCGCGAGCAGTTGGGCCAGTTTATTGACGGCCACGAACTGCGCCAGTGGTGGCAGCGCATCCCCAGCCAGGAACGGCAAAACCCCACCCTGGTGCTGGCTGCCGCCCAGCAATACGCCCGGCTTGAGCAGGCGGATTCCGCCGCGCTGCTGCTGCAAGACCAGTTGGCCCATGACTACAGCAGCGAGCTGGCCAGTGCGCTGGGCGAGCTGGCCCCGCAGTTGAGCGAGCCGCGTCGGCTGGAAACCCTGGGCCTGGGCGAAAAACTGCTGCCCGACCACAGCCGCGACCCGCAGCTGTTACTGATGCTGGGCCGCCTGGCCCGTGCTGGCCAGCTATGGGGCAAGGCGCAAAGCTATTTTGAAGCCAGCCTGTCGATTGAATCCTCGCTGGCCGGCCACGCCGAACTGGCCCGCCTGCTGGAAGCGCTGGACCGTCGCGACGACGCGCGCAAACACTTCGACGCCTGCCTGCAACTGGCGCTGGCAGAAGCGTAAGGCATCTGCAAAACGGGATAAAAACGGGGCAACCCCTTCTCGGGTGTTGCCCCCTGCATGCCACCAAGGCGGTTTGCCATGCACGGCTGGCACAACACCCGCCAGCCGTTTCTCGCTCAACTGGCCAGCAAACTCGCCACCCAGGCCAGCTGACGCGGCAGACAGATGGTTTTCAGGTCATAGTTGGCCTGAGCAAAGCGCCGGGCGTTTTCGCCCAGCCGCTGACGTTCTTCCGGCTGGTCCAGCAGCCGGCAGACTTCGCTGGCCAGCGCGGGCGCATCAAAGAAATCCACCAGCCGGCCTGTCTCGCCCTGCACAATCGCTTCGTGCAGCGGCTGGGTATTGCTGGCCACAATGCTGCAGCCGGCACTCATCGCTTCCAGCAGGCTCCAGCTGAGCACAAACGGATAGGTCAGGTAGACATGGACGGTGGACAGCTGCAAGACCGGAATAAAATGCTGGTAGGGCAGGTTGCCCAGATAGTGCACCCGCGCCCAGCTGGCATCGTCAATCTGGCCACGCACTTCATCGGCAAAAATGTCTTTCCACTTTTTGCCCTCGGGCGGACGTGCGCCGTAGCTGACATCATCGCCCCCTACAATGAAAATCTGGGCATTGGGCCGCTGGCGCAGAATCTCCGGCAATGCGCGCATGAAAATATGGTAACCCCGGTAGGGTTCCATGTTCCGGTTGACGAAGGTAATCACCTCGTCGGCCTTGGTCAGCGTCAGCGCGCCATTCAGTGTCAGGTTGATGTCCGGGTCCGGTGCCACCGCCTGGGTATCAATGCCGTCGTGGATCACGCTGATTTTTGACCGGAACGGCTCGGGGAAGGTGCTGGCCTGCCAGTGTGTGGGCGAAATCGCCCCATCGGCCAGGTCAAAGTGCAGGATGTTATTCACATTTTTCAGGCGCAAACGGCAGGCGTCTGCGCCAGCATCTGCCGTGGGAAACTCCGGGTCAAAATCCGAATCCGCGCCCTTGGCGTGATAGAAAAATTCGCAGTAAATCCCCAGTTTGGCCTTGGGCCACACTTCCTTGAGAAACAGACTTTCACCCCAGCCCGGATGGGCGATGATCACATCCGGGGTAAAGCCCTGTTGTTTGAGCTGCTGCGCAGCCCGAAAACACGCTTCGCCCCGAATCGTCTTGGCTTCAAAATCGGTGACCCAGGGATGAATATTGGGCGTGGAGCCGCGCTTGGCCCCATAAGACAGCACCTGCACCCCCTGCCACGGGCTGGGAGGGTTTTTCTGCATGGTCAGCGCCACCACGGTGTGGCCCTGCTGCGCCAGCGCAGGGGCAAGAAACTTGAACTGGCCAGGAAAATTCTGGTGGACGAATAGTACATTCATAAACGGTCATACCCTGCGATGGACTTGGTAAAGACTGGGGCCGGAAAGTGGGGCTGGCGAACCATGCCAGATGGCTGGATAATTTTTGCCCAGCGGGCTTGCGCCGCGTAAAACGCTTGACCCATCCCGGTTTGCGTGCCATTTTGGCTTATCGCAATTCTGGTGGGAAACCGCCTGGCTTGCGCGGGCGCGCAGTGGTGCGCACGCCCTTGGATCAGAACCGGCCCGGCGCGCTGTCGCCACCGGGCGCTGCCCGCTTTTTTTCAATCCGCCGCCTTCCCCTTGCGCACGCTGTGCGCCGCCACAAGAGGGGACTTAAAAGGCCCCGACGATGATGGGTGTATCACATGGCCAGAGTATATCTTGATTCCGCCGACGCTTTCACCGTCAGCAATAACAATGTCTCGGTGTACGGTTCCACCGGTTCCGAAGTGGTGACCGTCGCCAATGGCGTCACCGGCGTGACCCTGGCCTGAGTCCCGCCCAAACAAAAACCCCCGGCCCTGTGAGTGGTACCGGGGGTTTTTGCTGCCGCAGACACGGCATAACGCTGATTACTTCCAGCCCGCCTTGCGCTCACACATTTTCGTGGTTTTCGGGTTGGCTTTTTCAAACTGGGTGACCGAGCGGGAATCGTTGGAATCCATCTCGTTGACCATGCATTGACAGTACTTGAGCACCACGTCCGGCTTGGCCCCTTCGTCCTTGTTGTCCTTGACGCACTGGGCCGTCCAGGCTTCGTCATCCGCATCCGCATGGGCCAGCGTACTGCCGGCCAGGGCAGCCACAGCAAGCAGACTCAACATGATTTTTTTCATACCGGCTCCTTTGAGAAGAAATAAACATCGCTTATGTATTTCCAAGCACAGAGCCACGCTAGACGACCCTGCCTGTCAGCCAGCATAGCAAACCGGCAGGGGGTGGTCACGGGGAATTGTGGAGATGATTCGGGCGGTGTCGGGCGACTGCGGGGGGGAGGGACGGTTTGCGTCGTGAGCCTTGGGCGGGTCACGTTTGTTCAAACCCGCTGACCGGGGGCATCCGCTCAAGCCTGCATGAGCCGAGCGCAAACGCTTTTGCGCGGCCACACGTTCTCAGGGCGTCCGCTGCATTCCGTTTGGGGCAAGAAGTCTCGTTTTTTCTTCACGCTGCCAAGAAAATTTTCATTTTGGCCCGTTTAGCCGATTTTTTTTATTGCGCGATATCGTGCAGAGGCAAGCGTTGGGACAGTCCGCGCCGTGAAATATCGCCAACCACAGGCGAGAAGGCGCAACCCGACGCCACACGCCCATGGGGTAGCTCTGCCTGGAGCGGGTATGGCGTAGAAACTGCGCCAGCCAGGAAGAAGCCCGCCGGGATGTGGCGGACTACCTGCTGACGTTTTACCACCAGAAACGCCTGAACTCGGCGCTGGGCAACATGAGCCCAGCAGAGTTTGAAAGATAATACCGGCTCAGCTCTGCGCCAGTGCAGGCTTGAGCGATTGACGCCCTATCGGAGTGTTCGAAAAAACCTGACCAGGACATAGGCATGAACGACCTCATTCTCTACACCACCGAAGACGGTCGCAGCCAGATCAAGCTGCGGGCGCAGGAGCAGACCGTCTGGCTGACGCAGCTGGAAATGGCGGAACTCTTCGATGCCACCAAGCAGAACATCTCGCTGCACTTGAAGAACATCTTCGAGGACGGGGAGCTGGACGGGGTTTCAGTTGTCAAGGAATCCTTGACAACTGCCACCGACGGCAAGCGCTACCAGACACAGCTCTACAACCTCGACGCCATTCTGGCCGTCGGCTACCGCGTGCGCTCGCCGCGCGGGGTGCAATTCCGTCGCTGGGCCTCCACCCTCCTGAAGGAATACCTGACCAAGGGCTTCGTGATGGACGACGAGCGGCTGAAGAACCCGGATGGCCGCCCGGATTACTTCGACGAGATGCTGGCGCGCATCCGGGATATCCGGGCCTCAGAGAAACGCTTTTATCAGAAAGTGCGCGATCTGTTTGCGCTTTCCAGCGACTACGACAAGACGGACAAGGCCACGCAGGTCTTCTTTGCCACCGTGCAGAACCTGTTGATCTTTGCCGTGACGGAGCAGACTGCCGCCGAACTCATCACCGCTCGGGCAAATCCCGCCGATCCGCATTTTGGCCTGCTCGCCTGGAAGGGCGCGCCAACGAGTCGGGTGCGCAAGGCGGATATCGTCGTGGCCAAGAATTACCTGACCGAGGACGAGATCGACACCTTGAACCGGCTGGTGGTGATCTTTCTCGAAACGGCCGAACTGCGGGCCAAGCGCCAGCAGGAGACGCGCATGGCCTTCTGGAAGCAGAGCGTGGGTCAGATCATCACCTCAAACGGTTTCCCGCTGCTCACCCACAGCGGCTCCATCAGCCATGAGCAGATGGAGCACAACACCCATGCGCTGTATCTGGACTTTGATCAACGCCGCAAACAGCAGGAGGCCATGCAGGCCGACCAGCAAGACGAAGCCGAGCTGAAGGCGCTGGAGAGCGCGTTGAAGCGTCGGGCCAAACCATGATTGATGACCGCTTATTTCTCTACACGCTGTGTAGAGAATCTTTCCATCCAAGGCAATAACGATGGCCCGACATACTTCAAAGGGCAACAAGGGCCGTGAGGTCAGCGCCGACACCGAAGGCTTCACCCCCTTGCTGGGCGCTTTGCGCCAGCGCATTGCCGATTCCCGCCAGCAGGCGTTGCGGGCAGTGGATGTGGTGCAGGTGCAGACTTACTGGCACATCGGGCGGCACATTGTGGAATTCGAGCAAGGCGGGGCGCAGCGAGCAGCCTATGGCCGGGGACTGCTGGCCCAACTGGGGCAAGCCCTGACGGCAGAGTTCGGGCGTGGGTTTGATGCCAGCAATCTGCGCCACATGCGAGGGTTTTACCTGGCGTTTCCAATTCGCGACGCACTGCGTCGCAAATTGAGCTGGACGCACTACCGCTTGCTGCTGCGGGTGGATAGCGCCGAGGCGCGGCAGTGGTATGTGCAAGAGGCGGCTACCCAAAACTGGAGTACGCGCGCGCTGGAACGTCAGATAAGCAGCCTGTATTACGAACGCCGGCTGCTAAGCCAGGACAAGGCGGCAGTGAGCGCCGAAGCGCAAGCCAACCTGGCTGCGTTGGAGGATTCGCCGCGCGCCTTTGTGCGCGACCCGGTGATGCTGGCGTTTCTGGGGTTGCCTGACACCGGGCGTGAGCGTGATCCTGAAATGCATCAGACCAAAAAGGGCAACCAGTGGTACTTCGG
>ERZ724511.138-NODE-138-length-26690-cov-5.190989_pt1 | contig 26690 bp, 27 predicted proteins | sample MGYA00376044_ERZ724511 | MGnify/ENA primary metagenome ERZ724511 (study PRJEB28724, sample SAMN07190887) | wastewater metagenome | isolation source: effluent of sewage treatment plant in Hong Hong | place: USA: Christiansburg, Virginia | collected 2016-03-01 ...
AATCACCGTTCCGCTAATGGGCATATACACATCGGCCGCCGCTTTCACGGATTCGACCACGCCGGCGACTTCTTTCGCCGCAAACACTTTGCCGATTTCGGGCAACTCCACAAACACCACATCGCCCAAAGCATCTTGCGCGTGCTGGGTAATGCCCACGGTGGCAATATCGCCCGTTACAGAAACCCATTCGTGATCGGGGGTGTATTTAATCAAGCTCATAAAAATCTCCAAAAATTAAAACGATTCAAAAATTAACGACAGAATTAACCACGGTAATAACGGGTCGGAACAAACGGCATCGAACTTACCACCATTGGCACGGGCTTGCCGCGCACAATCGCCGTCACCTGCGTGCCCAAGGCGCTAAAAGCGGTTTCCACGTAGGCGATGGCGATGGGTTTATCGAAAGTCGGGGCGAGCAAACCGCTGGTTACTTCGCCGATTGTGTTGCCGTTACCATCTTGCAATTCGGTGTGTTCGCGCACTGGAACGCGCTCCAAAGCCACGAGACCAATTCGCTTTCTAACGCTGATTGGCTCTGCAATAGCTGCTAGGATTTTGCTAGCACCCGGAAATCCGCCTTCCCGCGCACCGCCCGCACGACGCACTTTTTGCATCGCCCACAGCAAATTGGCTTCGACGGGGTTGGTGGTGGTGTCAATATCGTTACCGTAGAGGCACAATCCGGCTTCCAAGCGCAGCGAATTGCGTGCGCCCAGCCCAATCGGTTTCACTTCGGGCTGTGCCAACAAAAGGCGGGCAAGGGCTTCGGCGTGCGATTGATGCACTGAAATCTCAAAACCATCTTCGCCCGTATAGCCGCTGCGGGTGAGGAAAACCGGAATGCCGTTACCACCATCGTTTATAACGAAATCGCCGCCCGTCATAAACACCAGTTTTTGCACCTCAGGGCACAAACGCGCCAACGCCGTGACCGCTTGCGGGCCTTGCAGTGCCAAGAGCGCTTGTTCTGGCAATGGAATTACCGCGCACCGCGTACCGATTTTTGCTTGGATATGCGCGATGTCACCCACCTTGCACGCGCCATTGACGATGACGAAAACCTCATCCGCGCTCTTTTTGAAGAACATCAAATCGTCGATGATGCCACCTTCTTCGTTCAGCAATAAGCCGTAACGTTGCTTACCAACGGGCAAATCGACCACATCGACGGGCATGAGCGTTTCAAACGCAGCGGCGGCATCCGCGCCCACCAAGCGCAGTTGACCCATGTGGGAGACATCGAACAACCCCGCCGCATTGCGCGTGTGGTGATGCTCGGCCATCAACCCGCTTGGGTACTGCACGGGCATGGAATAACCCGCGAACGGAACCATACGCGCACCGAGTTCGATGTGCAAGGCATTCAAGGGGGTGGTTAGTAAAGAAGAATCAGAGGCAGACATGGAACACTCCACAAAGAAAGGGCAATCAATCATCACAATAATTGCCCCCGCTGTCCGCTTTACCTGAGAGATTCGCCGCAGCAATTGAAGCCACGGGTTGCTCCTTCGGTGGATGCTTTTTCGCGTGAGCAAAAAACATCTCTCTCCAGTGGGGATACGTCCTTCGCTCATGGGTTCATGAGCGGAAAGGGCGTTTGTCAGTCCTTTTGCCTGAGCGTTACACTGCGCCTTCGGCGGTCACACGGGTGACTCTCTCCTGACGTTTCATCCACGCCCCTAGCGGAGCGGAGTTAATCACGCAAAGTTATTCAACTTTGGCTTTTTGGCGCAAATCTTCCTGATATTTTTGGATTTTTTGCTGTTGCAACTGTTGGATGATTTGGGGTTTTACATCATCAAACTTAGGCAAGGTTGCATCGCGCACGTCATCCAAACGGAGGATGTGGTAGCCGAATTGGGTTTTCACGGGAGTTTCAGAAGTTTTACCTTTGCCCAGTGCAACCAGCGCGTCGGAAAATTCCTTCACATAGCTGCCCGAATTCGCCCAATCCAAATCACCACCTTTAGCACCGGAGCCGGGGTCTTTGGATTCTTTTTTAGCGATTTCTTCAAATTTTGCGCCTTTTTTCAGTTGTGCAATGATGGCTTTGGCCTTGTCTTCCTTCTCGACCAAAATGTGGTGTGCCTTGTATTCTTTACCGGAATTGGCACTGACAAAACGGTCATACTCGGCTTTGGCATCGGCATCGGTCACTGGGTTTTTCTTTTGGTAATCAGCGAACAATTCACGAATCAAAATCGCTTGACGTGCCAACTCAATCTGACCTTTGTAATCTTCGGTTGCATCCAAACCACGCACTTGGGCTTCTTGCATGAAAATTTCGCGGGCAATCACTTCGTCTTTGATTTGTGTTTGCATTTCGGGCGTGATTGGACGACCGGAACGCTTGATCTGCTCTGCCAAAACGTCAGCACGCGCCTTCGGAACGGCTTTACCGTTCACAACCGCGATATTTTGCGCCCAGCTAGGGGCGGACAATGCCAACAAAGCCGCTGCGGCGATAGTGGTCAGAATTTGTTTCTTCATAGGTTATCTTTCCTTCAAAACGTATCAAAAATAATCAAAATTACAAAAATCGGTCATTGCGGATCATGGGTCTCAATCGCCAAAGCGTGCAACCCTTGGTCAATGAAATGCTGAAGTGCATCATACACAAGGCGATGCCGTGCTACACGCGACAACCCCTCAAATTGAGAAGAAAAAATTTTTACACGAAAGTGTGTTCCAACGCCAGATTCATTCGCACCCGCATGTCCTGCATGTTGATAACTTTCGTCTATCACATCCAAATACATGGGCTGGAGACGTTCTTCAAGGCATTTTCTAATTTCAGCAACATTCATGATTGGTTTTCCTTAGGGTCTTTCAAATGAGGGGCAATGTAGAACCCCTGCCCAATGATAAAAAGCAATGGGAAAATATAGCCCCACAACTTGAAATTCACCCACTGTTCGGTACTGTAATGAAGAACCACGAACGCATTGACACCCGACATGAATGCATTGTAAAGAACCCACACGACAACCAAACGATTCCACACCACAATCGGTAGCTCTAGCTGTTGCCCCAACAAAGTTTGCAACACATTTTTACGAAAAATCCACTGGGCAACGGCCAATGCAATTGCCATTGCAGCATACAAAACCGTGGGCTTCCATTTGATGAAATCTTCGTTTTGCAAGACCAACGTCAATCCACCAAAAACCAAGACCAAACCAAGGGTTATTTGGTGCATAGCCGATAGTTTACGTTCAGTGGCATAAATGATACCGACCTGTACACACGTCGCCGCCATCAAAACACCCGTCCCGACATAAATGCCAAATGCCTTATAAGCGCCAAAGAATAAAAGAATAGGAAAAAAATCAATGAGTATTTTCATGTAGATGTGAAGTGTAACAAATAGAACGATAGATTATCTTAATCTGATATTACTAAATAAATGATTGGTAGGTATTATGGAATTTTTTTTAATTTCTCTTCTCAACGGATTGAGCTATGGCTTACTCTTGTTCTTGCTCAGTTCAGGATTCACCTTGATTTTTAGCATGATGGGGATTCTCAATTTTGCCCACGCCAGTTTTTATATGCTCGGAGCATACCTTGGCTATAGCGTATCGCAATCACTCGGCTTTTGGGCTGCTTTGGTTATAGCACCCTTATTGGTAGGGCTTTTAGGTGCGTTATTTGAATGGTTTTGCTTGCGTCGGGTACATCGCTTTGGACACATCCCCGAATTATTAGTGACCTTTGGATTATCCTATGTCATCAATGAAATAGTGCAGTTGATCTGGGGAAGATTCCCTCTGGAATTTCATCCACCGCAAATTTTACAAGGCTCTGCCCTCACCTTCATTCAACACCCCACCGAAGGATTGAGTTGGATTTGGGGTTCTGCTCCGATACAGTTCCAATCCAACGCTATAGCAACGGCTTTACCAACAACCCAAACCGCCTTTCCCGCAATGCGGGGATTTAGCATGGTGATCTCGGTGGTGATTTTACTGGGTATAGGTATAACGCTGACCTACACTCGGATGGGGCTTATCATCCGTTCTGCATTGACGCACCCGTCCATGGTAGAGGCGCTGGGATACAATGTACCACGCATTTGGACGCTTGTTTTTAGCGTTGGTGCTGCGTTGGCAGGATTGGCCGGTGTGATTGGAGGAAGCACTTTCTTGACCGAACCCAATATGGCCATAACATTGGGGCCTATCATTTTTGTAGTTGTAGTGATCGGAGGAATGGGTTCCCTTCAAGGGGCTTTTCTTGCATCACTACTCATTGGATTGGTGCAAACATTCGCCGTAGGCTTCACACCCACGGCAAAGATTGCACCAATCCTACCCTACATATTGCTCATCTTGATGCTTGCTATCCGCTCAAAAGGTTTTTTGGGAACCCGAGAGGATTAAAGAAGTAAAAATCCCGTGTATCAGGTTCCAAGCATCTGCCGCACGGCATTGGCGCACAATGCGAGCAAACCACCAGGAACCAATCCCAAAATCAAGACCAATGCGCCATTCACTGTCAAAACAGCACGAACCTCGAACGGGGCATTCGCAATTCCTACAAAATCAGAAACCACTGGTTTATCAAAGTACATGACCTTGATCACGCGCAAATAATAAAAAGCACCGACCAAAGACATCATCACCGCAAAAACTGCTAAGGCAATGTGGAAGGACTGTCCCGTAGCAACCAACGCTTGCAACACACCCAATTTAGCGTAGAAGCCAACCATGGGAGGAATACCTGCCAAGGACAAAAGGCAAACACCCATGATCGCAGCATACAGGGGGCTGTGTTGATTCAAGCCAGCCAAGTCAGCAACTTCTTCGCACTCAAAACCATCATGCGACAACAGGAGCAAAACACCGAAAGCTGCCAATGTAGTCAAGACATAAGTCACCACATAGAACATCGCGGAACTGTACGCATTGGCAGTGAGCGTAACCGCATCACCATTGACTACGCCAGACAAAAGACCCAGTAAGACGAAACCCATTTGGGAGATAGTCGAAAAGGCTAACATCCGTTTAATGTTTGTTTGCGCTATCGCTGCCAAATTTCCCAAGAAAAGGGAAGCAACCGACAACACGACCAGCATTTGTTGCCAATCAAACGCCAAGGGTAATAGACCCTCTACCAACAAACGCATGGTGATTGCAAATGCTGCCAGTTTAGGAGCGCCACCAATCATCAAAGTAATCGCAGTCGGCGCACCTTGGTACACATCAGGAACCCACATGTGGAACGGTGCTGCACCCAGTTTGAATGCCAAACCAGCAACCACAAACACAGAACCAAAGATCAAGACTTCATGCCGGATTTTTCCGGTAGCCACCGCATTAGAAACCGCCGTGATATCCAAAGAACCTGTCGCACCGTAGAGCATCGAAATACCGTACAGCAAGAAACCAGAAGCCAACGCACCCAATACAAAGTACTTCATTGCGGCTTCGCTCGCAACACCATTATCACGACGCAAGGCTACCAATGCATAACTGGACAAGGTTAAAAGCTCAAGTCCCAAATAAATGACCAAGAGATTATTGCCCGATATCATGACAGACATCCCAAGCAATGCAAATATGGTCAGGGTAAACAGCTCACCACCGCCCAGCATATCACGAGCCGCCGCGTAAGGACGAGCATAAATCAGGGTAACCATCACGGCAATGGTGGAGAAGAATTTCAACCAACTCCCCATTACATCACTAACAACCATATTGCCGAAGCCGTAGACAGTCACGCCCCCCGAAGCAAAATCAAGGTGTAAATAGGCAACAACTGCCAGCGTTAGCAATGTCAAACGATAAGTGAAATCTCGCATGGGGGTTTTAACACCCAAATCGACAAGCGCGATCACACAAGCCATCACCAGTAGTACCACATCTGGAAGTACCGCGACCCAACTGAGTTTATCAATCATTTGTATTCTCTTAATTCAGCTTGATGAGTTCACAACTTAGAAATAGCAACATGCTTTAGTAACTGGGCAACGGAAGCATCCATCACGTCAGTAAATGGCTTCGGATAAACACCCATCCAAATCACAGCACACGCCAATAGCCCAAGCATTAAAAATTCACGCGAATTAATATCCTCAAGCTGCGCAACATTTTCGTTGGTGACATCCCCAAGGTAAACACGCTTAAACATCCACAGGGTATAAGCAGCACCAAAAATTAACGCACTGGCTGCGAGAAGACCAACCCAGAAATTGAATTTAACAGCCGCAATGATAACCATCCACTCACCCACAAAACCAGCTGTTCCGGGGAGTCCGCAATTCGCCATGGCAAATAACAGAGCAAAGGCGGTAAATCTTGGCATGGTGTTAATGACACCACCATAGCTAGAAATTTCACGGGAATGGACGCGATCGTACAAAACCCCAATCGACAAGAACATTGCACCAGACACAAAACCGTGCGCAATCATCTGCACCAAACCACCAGAGATACCCAAATCAATAAAGATAAAGAAACCCAAGGTGACAAAGCCCATGTGTGCAACAGAAGAATAAGCAACCAGTTTCTTCATATCTTGCTGCACCATTGCAACCAAACCAACATAGACAACCGCCACGAGTGACAACGCGATCATCAACCATGCCCATTCATGCGCAGCATCCGGTGCAATAGGCAATGAGAACCGCAGAAAGCCGTATGCACCCAACTTCAACATAATCGCAGCAAGCACCGCAGAACCGCCAGTGGGGGCTTCAACGTGAACGTCTGGCAACCAAGTATGGACAGGCCACATCGGAACCTTGACGGCAAAAGCGGCAAAGAATGCAAAGAATAGAAAGGTCTGCGCTTCACGCGCGAGAGGCAGTGCATGCCACGTTTGCAAATCAAAGCTACCACCCGACTTAATGTACAAGAACACCAAGGCAATCAGCATTAACAAAGAGCCAAGCAGGGTATAGAGGAAAAACTTGAACGCCGCATATATTTTATTAGGCCCACCCCATATACCAATAATCAAATACATTGGTATCAGTGTTGCTTCAAAGAAGACATAGAAAAGCAAACCATCTAACGCTGAAAAAACACCGATCATGAGTCCACTCAAAATGAGGAACGCACCCATGTATTGATTAACCTTATAGGTAATTGCTTCCCATCCAGCGATTACAACAATGACATTGATAAAAGCGGTCAGAAGAACAAACCAAAGAGAGATTCCATCCACACCAAGGTGATAGTGAACATTAAAACGTTCAATCCAAATGTACTTCTCAACAAACTGCATTGCAGCAGTAGCCGATTCAAAATTTGAATACAGCGGTAGCGTAATCAAAAAACTCAAAATCGAACCAATTAACGCTACCCATCGTGCCATGGATGCTTGTTCATCACGAGCAAATAGCAGGACTAGTAGGCCAAATCCAATCGGCATCCAAATCGCAAGACTCAACAAACCCATATACCAGTCCTCCTTATCGACCAAGCCATTGAACAAGCATGGGCCACGTCACAAAGTAAGACAGTATTACAAACACGCCCAACATCATCACCAAAGCGTAATGATGCAAGAACCCAGTTTGTGCTTTGCGAATAATTGTCGACACCAAACCCACGACCTTCCACGAACCATTGACCACAGCACCATCAATTAGGAATCGATCACCACTCTGCCAGAGAGAGAGACCCAAAGCCCTTGCACCGCGTGCCAACACATTCTCGTTGAACCAATCAAAGTAATATTTATTTTCCAAAACTTTGTAGACCGGTTCAAACATTCCTTTGATTGCAACTGGCAAGCGTGTGTTGACCATATACATGTAATAGGCCAAAGCAACACCAGAAACAGCCAACCAGAAAGGCAATGTCATCATTCCATGTATTGCCATGGGAATGGCACCATGAAAAGCCTTGTGCAATTCTTCCATAGCAACATGTTTTTCACTATTCACAAAAATAGCGTCTTTTAAGAAATTGCCAAACAACATCGGTTCTATTGCCAAGATACCAATAAACACAGAAGGAATAGCCAGCAAAATCAAAGGCAAGGTAACAACCCAAGGCGACTCATGCGGAACATGGTGATGTTCTTCATGGTGACCGTGGTCATCATGATGTGCCTCAGGATTTTGATCAAAGCGCTCTTTTCCGTGAAAAACCAGAAAATACAAACGGAAGGAATAGAAAGCAGTAACAAAAACACCAGCCAACACAGCAAATTTCGCAAACGATGCAGCAGGAAGTGAGCTTTCCATTACTGCTTCAATAATACTATCTTTGGAGTAAAAGCCTGAAAACAACGGTGTTCCAATCAATGCAAGAGAACCCAGCAAAGAAGTCAACCAAGTAATGGGCATGTATTTACGCAAACCACCCATCCAACGGATATCTTGATTGTGATGAACACCCATAATCACAGAACCAGCCGCTAAAAACAACAGTGCTTTAAAGAAAGCATGTGTCATTAAGTGGAAAACCGCAACAGAATAGGCAGAAACACCCAAAGCGATCGTCATGTAACCCAGTTGTGAAAGCGTAGAGTATGCAATAACCCGCTTGATGTCATTTTGGATAATGCCCAAAAATCCCATAAACAATGCGGTGATAGAGCCAATGACTAAAATAAAGTTCAGGGCAGTTTCACTCAACTCAAAAAGAGGAGACATACGACTAACCATGAAAATACCAGCAGTAACCATGGTAGCAGCATGAATCAATGCAGAAATGGGGGTTGGACCTTCCATGGAATCAGGCAACCATACATGCAATGGAAACTGAGCTGATTTCCCCATTGCTCCAATAAACAAGCCAATGCACACAACAGTAATCAACAGCCAATCAGTTCCGGGTAGGTTGACCGATGAAAGCAGAGATACTTTGGAGAAAATTTCAACGTAATCAAAACTTCCTGTATAAGCCGCGATCAAGCCAATACCGATAATAAAACCAAAATCGCCGACCCTATTTACCAGAAAAGCCTTCATATTCGCAAAAATAGCTGTCGGCTTCTTAAACCAAAAACCAATGAGCAAATACGAAACCAAACCTACTGCTTCCCATCCAAAAAACAACTGAAGCAGGTTATTACTCATAACCAACATCAGCATCGAGAAAGTGAAGAGTGAAATATAAGAAAAGAATCGGTTATACCCAGGGTCTTCTTCCATATAGCCAATGGTAAAAATATGCACCATCAACGATACAAAAGTTACTACACACATCATCATGGCAGTTAATCCATCAATGAGGAAGCCAACCTGCATCTTCAGATCACCGACAACCATCCATGTATACAGATTTTCATTCAACCGAACACCATCAAAAGCAACCGCTTTGAATGTCAAGAGAGAAAGAAGGAAGGCGAGGAAAACACCGGTCACCGTCAGAAAATGACCAGCGGATTTATTGAGAATATTTCCGCCGAACTTAGTTCCAAAAATACCTACTATAAAAGAAGCAAGCAGAGGTGCTAGCGGAATCGCTACTAACATGGGGATAGAGAGGGTTTGACTCATGATTATTAACCCTTAAGTGTATTAAGTTCACTCGTGTCAATGCTGGAACGATTACGAAATAAAAGAACCAGAATAGCAAGACCAATAGCCGATTCAGCAGCAGCAACAGTCAATACGAAGAAAACAAAGACTTGTCCATGAATATCGTGAAGATAATGTGAAAAAGCCACAAAGTTAGTGTTAACTGCTAGCAACATCAACTCGACTGCCATCAGAAGAACAATGACATTGTGCCGATTCAAAAAGATACCCACCACAGACAATGAAAATAACACTGCACTTAGCGATAGAAAATGTCCTAGGGTTAGGGTCATGATAAATCCTTTTCTGCTTTAACAGTGTTCGCCAAAGAAGAATCATTAGCGTTACTCTTAACCACAACTTCTTGTTTCAAAACAATCAATCGTTCGCTCGCTCTTACCCTAACTTGATCACTAGGGTCAATACGCTTCGTATCTTTTCTATGTCGCATGGTCAAACCAATTGCAGCGATCACAGCAACCAAAAGAATTGCGGTGGCAACCTCTAATGGATAAATATACTGGCTGTACATCACAATACCCAATTCTTTTGTATTAGAGGTGGATGCTTGAATCTCACTACTAACACCACCACTGGGTAGAAAGAAATTACCCATTAATATGGCAATCATTTCAAGTGAAACTAAAGTTCCAATCAACGCAGCAACAGGAAATTTTTTCCAAAAGTCAGAGTGCATATTTTCTATTTTTATATCAAGCATCATGACAACAAATAGGAAAAGAACCATCACCGCGCCAACGTAGACCAAAACCAGTGCGATCGATAAAAACTCTGCTTTCAACAACATCCAAATCATTGCTGCTTGGAAAAATGACAGCACTAGAAACAAAACCGCATGCACCGGATTTTTCGCAGTCACCACCCTAAAAGCAGAAAATAATAAGACTGCCGAGAAGAAATAAAACAACACCGTCACAGTATTCATAACAAAACCTTCTTAGGAAGCATTAACGGTATTTGGCATCAGCTTGCCTATTAGCAGCAATCTCAGATTCATACCTGTCACCAATCGCCAATAAAACCTCTTTTGTGAAATATAAATCACCCCGTTTTTCACCGTGGTACTCAAAAATATGAGTCTCAACGATAGAGTCAACGGGACAACTTTCCTCACAAAATCCGCAAAAAATACATTTTGTCAAATCTATATCGTAGCGAGTAGTGCGTCTAGCACCATGCTCGCCTTCTTCAAATTCGATCAATATTGCTTGTGCAGGACAGATTGCTTCGCACAATTTACATGCAATGCAACGTTCCTCGCCATTTTCATAGCGGCGCAAAGCATGCAGACCTCGAAAACGGGGAGAGATTGGTGTCTTTTCTTCTGGGTATTGAAGCGTTATCTTATCTCGAAAGGCATACCTTCCGGTTAAGAACATTCCCTTGAATAACTCAATCAGAAGAAAGCTGGCAAAAAAATCCTTTAAGGAAAAAGCCTTAACCTGACGATCCATTGCAGAATTTGACGTAATGTTAGACATATTAACTCGAATCACTTCCAGATGTTCCACGGGGTTTGAAGCCATATAGCAACAACGACAAGCCACACCAAAGTAATTGGTATAAATATCTTCCACCCTAAACGCATAATTTGGTCATAGCGGAAGCGGGGGAACGTTACCCTAATCCAAATGAAAATTGTCAGTACGGCAAATGTCTTGATACCGAGCCAAATCCATCCGGGAATCATATTAAACAAATCGTTGTTTAAAGGAGGCAACCAACCACCAAAAAACATCACTGTAGACAATACAGAAATCAGCCAGATATTTGCATATTCAGCCATTTGGAACATCGCCCAAGACATACCCGAATACTCGACCATATGTCCTGCAACAATTTCTGATTCACCTTCGATCACATCAAAAGGTGTCCTATTTGTTTCTGCCAAACCAGAAATAAAATAAACAAAAACAATAGGCAACAGAGGCAGCCAATTCCATGACAAAAAGGAGATTCCCATTTCGTGAAAATAACCACGACTTTGAGTCATCACAATATCGGTCAAATTTAAGCTGGAAGATACGAGTAGCACAATCAAGAAGCAAAAGCCCATTGCAATCTCGTAACTCACCATCTGGGCTGACGCACGCAACGCACCCAAAAATGCGTATTTAGAATTAGATGCCCAGCCAGAAATAATGACCCCATACACTTCAAGAGAAGTAATGGCCATAAGGAAAAGTAAACCAGCATTCAAATTAGAAACAGCAACCTCTGGCCCAAATGGAACCACAACCCATGCAGCCAAAGCTGGCCCTACGGTCAAAATAGGACCTATATAAAAGAGAAACTTATCCGCTGCAACTGGACGAACAATCTCTTTTGTCATCAGTTTGAGGGCATCTGCAATTGGCTGCAACAAGCCCCAAGGTCCCACACGATTAGGACCAAGCCTAATCTGTACCCAACCTAACAGCTTCCGCTCCCACAAAGTGGCATACGTAACACAACCAGCCACCAACGCCAAAACCAGAACCACCTTAATCAAAGACCAAATAACAGGCCATCCCAGCTCTGACCACCAAGTGGAAGCGATCAGGTTCTGACCGAACGAAAAAACGAAGTCACTCATACTGTAGCCCCCTGTGCGTTACTTCCTTTTGCATCCGCAGTCAGTTGTAACGATAGCGCACGTCTAACAATACTATCTAAATGATAAATCCCAACAGGAGACATTGGAGCATTCGATTTGACGCCATCATCAATTAACTGTGCAGGTAAATTATTCAATTTTGACTCTGGAACAAAAGAGCTGGAAACTGCATCTTTTTCTTCAGCAAACTTCCGCAGTACCGCCTGTGAAGAATCAAACGAACAATTAGAAAGACCAAGTACCTCGGCCAATGCCCGCAACACCTTCCAAGCTGGTCGTGTTTCTCCTAATGGCTTAACAGATGCATGGAAGCTCTGTAAGCGACCCTCTGCATTGATAAATGTTCCCGGTGTTTCAGTAAATGGTGCAATAGGCAACAACACATCACTCACATCCATATTGCTCTTAAATGGACTGAGCGTAATAACCATATCACACGTTTTCAAACTTTCCACTGCATTATGCGTAGGGGCAAAATCAAACGCTGCTTCACAATTCAAAAGCAATGCGGCACGCAACTTACCAGAAAGCATTTGCGAAACATTCATCCCACCATTCTTTGGAACAGCTTCTACAAGCTGAGCACCAACCGTATTAGCGGCTTCTGTTAAATAACCAAGCTTGGCTTGCGTTTGTTCCGCAATCCAATTAGCCAGTTTCAACAACTCAGAAGCCGAAGGATGCTGCGCTGCCATATTGCCCAACAAAACCGCCTTGCGTTGGCCTGTTAATAAGGACTTCGCCATCGCACGCGCACTATCTGTCACGTTACCTTGGGCAGGAGCCGATATACCCTTTTCTTCTGCAATGGCCACGGCAACATCTGCCAATGATTGCACCCAATTTTCAGCAGGCGCAACAGAAACCGTGTGCAACGGCATAGCCCAATCGTATGCGGCAAGCGAGATTGCGCTAACTTGACATCCTGCATGCACAATAGAATGGCGGATACGTTGTGCAAAAAGAGGATGATCCTTCCGCAAATTCGATCCAACTACCAACACACGTTGCAGGTCGGAAAGCGCAGAAATAGGCATACCCAGATAACGCGCACCAAGTTGTTTCCGCTCAAACTCATGATTACGAAGGCGGTAATCAACATTGTCGCTGCCAAGACCCCTTACGAGGGAGCCGGCCAAGTACAGTTCTTCAACTGTACTATGGGGACTGACAAAAGCACCAATAGCAGAAGAACCGTGTTCGGATTGAACATTACGCAATCCGTTTGCAATATATTCCAATGCAACTTGCCAAGAAACAGCAGCCCATTGGCCATCTTGTTTGAGCATAGGTTGCGTCAAACGCTCCGTGCCATTCAACGCTTCATAAGAAAAACGATCCCGATCAGCCAACCAACAGTCATTCACATCACTGTTTTCCAAAGGCAAAACCCTCACGACTTGGTTATTCTTCACTTGGACAACCAAATTAGAACCAGTCGAATCGTGTGGGCTGACGGATTTCCGACGGGAAAGTTCCCATGTACGAGCGTTATAACGGAATGGTTTGCTTGTAAGCGCGCCCACGGGACACAAATCAATCATGTTTCCAGAAAGTTCGGAATCAATAGTTGCGCCCAAATAAGTGCCAATTTCAGAATGCTCACCACGATGCGGCATTCCAAGTTCCATCACACCCGCAATTTCTTGACCAAAGCGGACACAACGTGTGCAATGTATGCAACGACTCATTTCTTCCATCGAAATGAGTGAGCCAACATCTTTGGAGGGCACTACCCGCTTCTCTTCACCAAAACGGGATTTTCCAGCTCCGTAACCAACTGCTAAATCTTGCAATTGGCACTCACCGCCTTGATCACAAATTGGGCAATCCAACGGATGATTGATGAGAAGAAACTCCATCACAGACTGTTGTGCCTTGATCGCCTTGTCACTCTTGGTACGAACGACCATTCCTTTGGTGACTGGAGTAGCGCAGGCAGGCATCGGCTTGGGCATTTTTTCCACATCAACCAAGCACATACGACAACTAGCGGCGATACTCAACTTTTTGTGATAGCAAAAATGAGGTATAAAAACCCCTACTTTTTCGGCAGCGTGCATCACCATGCTACCTTCAGTAACCTCTATTTTTTTTCCGTCGAGTTCAATTTCAATCATCTTAAGACTCGGTCAAATGTGAGCTGAAACCATACAGGTTTTATGCTCAACGTGGTACACGAATTCATTTCTAAAGTGCTTCAACATAGCCCGAACGGGCATCGCAGCTGCATCACCCAAAGCACAGATTGTGCGCCCTTGAATATCCTCTGCCACACTATCAAGCAAATCAATATCTTTCAATTGACCCTGTCCATTTTCTATGCGATCCACAATACGTGACAACCAACCAGTACCTTCACGGCAAGGAGTGCATTGACCACATGATTCGTGCATATAGAAATAACTCAATCGTTGCAAACTTTTCACCATACAACGACTGTCATCCAAAACAATCACCGCACCCGAACCCAGCATCGATCCCGCTTTAGCGATTGAATCGTAGTCCATGGTGCAATCCATCATCAAAGATGCCGGTAAAACAGGCGAAGAGGACCCGCCCGGAATAACAGCCTTTAATTTACGACCAGATCGAACGCCCCCTGCTAATTCCAATAATTTGGAGAAGGGTGTACCCATAGGAACTTCAAAGTTTCCGGGGAGATTCACGTCTCCACTTACCGAATAAATCTTCGTTCCACCGTTATTGGGCTTTCCGCATTCGAGATAAGCCGTACCACCATTCCTAATAATCCACGGAACCGCAGCAAAGGTTTCCGTATTATTGATAGTAGTAGGCTTTCCGTACAAACCGAAACTTGCTGGGAAGGGTGGTTTAAAGCGAGGCTGCCCCTTTTTGCCTTCCAAAGATTCCAGCAAAGAAGTTTCTTCACCACAAATGTATGCACCAAAACCATGGGCGGCATATAAATCGAAATTGAAGCCACTACCTAATATATTTTTACCCAAATACCCCGCCGCATAAGCTTCCGCCAAAGCTTCTTCAAAGCGATCATAAGTGGAAAAAATTTCACCGTGTATATAGTTATAACCCGCTGATGTTCCCATCGCATAGGCAGCAATAAGCATGCCCTCAATGACGATATGCGGATTGAAATTCAGTATCTCACGGTCTTTGCAAGTTCCCGGTTCACCTTCGTCAGAATTACAAACCAGATATTTTTGACCAGGAAACTGGCGGGGCATAAAGCTCCACTTCAAACCAGTGGGAAAACCTGCACCGCCACGACCACGCAAAGCCGATTCTTTGACGGTAGTAATGACCTGATCAGGGGTCATCCGTTCTTCACCAGTCAACCCCAAAACCTTGCGGAGAGCTTGGTATCCACCGCGCGATTCATAATCTTTCAAATGCCAGTTGGAGCCATCCAGATCAGCCAATATCTGGGGAGAAATATGGCGACCATGAAAACAGGTCTCCAAGCCAGAAGATTGATATCGAGACAGAACATCATTCACGTTCATTACTTGCCCCCTGTCTCACGTAAACCAGCAATTAAACTATCAATACGATCCTTCGTCATGAAGGAACACATCGAACGATCGTTCACCAACATCACTGGAGAATCGGCACAAGCACCCAGACACTCGCTTTGTTGAAGTGTAAACATGCCGTCCTTGGTTGTCTCCCCAACAGAGACACCCAAAACCTTCTCAAGATACTTCAATGTGTCAACACCCTCACGCAGCTGGCAAGGTAAATTGGTACACACGTTTAATTTAAATTTACCCACTGGCGATTGGTTATACATGTTGTAAAACGTTGTTACTTCATGCACGGCCATGACCGAGATGGCAAGATAATCTGCTATTTGACGGGTTGCAGCATCATCAATATACCCTTGCTCCTGCTGCACGATTGCGAGACAGGCCATTACCGCAGATTGTTTTCTTTCGGCAGGGTATTTTGCGACTTCTCGTGCAAAACGGGCGATACGCGAATCCAAATTGTTAGCCATTACCGATCCACTTCCCCAAAAACAATGTCCATCGTACCAATAATAGCAACAGCATCCGCAATCATATGACCCTTACTCATTTCATCCAAAGCTGCCAAATGTACAAATGCAGGTGGTCTTATTTTGAGCCGATACGGCTTATTGGCACCATCACTCACTAAATAAATACCAAATTCACCTTTGGGATGCTCAACAGCGGCATAAGCCTCACCCTTAGGGACACAAAATCCTTCACTAAACAACTTGAAGTGATGAATCAAATCTTCCATATTGGATTTGATAGCTTCACGGCTCGGTGGTGCAACCTTGGTATTCGATGAAATGACAGGGCCAGGGTTAGCACGCAACCAATCAACACATTGTTTAATAATGCGATTGGACTGCTTCATTTCTTCCATACGAACGAGATAACGATCATAGGTGTCTCCCGTTTTTCCTACTGGAATATCAAAATCAAGCTGATCGTAAACTTCATATGGCTGCTTTTTGCGCAAATCCCACGCAATACCAGAACCACGCAACATCGCACCGGTAAATCCTAAATTCAACGCACGCTCAGGTGTTACAACACCAATATCCACTGTACGCTGCTTCCAAATTCTATTTTCTGTCAACAGTGTGTGGTATTCCTCCAAAAAATTGGGGAACCGTGTGACGAAATCATCGACAAAATCCAAAAAGCTGCCATTGCGATTGCGATTCAAGGCCTCGGTAGCCTTGGCTGAGCGCACTTTGTTGGGCTTATGCCGTGGCATCGTATCTGGCAAATCACGATAAACACCGCCCGGACGGACATACGCAGCGTGCATCCTCGCACCACTTACCGCCTCATACATATCGATCAAATCCTCGCGTTCGCGGAAAGTGAACAACAGGACGGTCATCGCACCGCAGTCGATAGCATGCGCACCAACCCACAGCAAATGATTCAAAAGACGTGTAATTTCCGAAAACATGACACGGATGTACTGGGCGCGAATAGGCACATCCAAATCCAGCATCTTCTCTAGTGTCAAGCAGTAGGCATGCTCATTCACCATCATGGACATATAGTCCAACCGATCCATATAGGGAAGCGATTGAATATAAGTCTTACTCTCTGCCAACTTTTCGGTTGCACGATGCAACAGACCGATATGGGGATCCGACCGCTGAATCACCTCGCCGTCCAACTCCAAAACCAAGCGCAAAACACCGTGTGCGGCTGGATGTTGGGGACCGAAGTTCAGTGTATAGTTGTGTATTTCTGCCATACATTTACCTGCTACCGCAGCCTGCCATAATTAGATTCACGAATAACCCTAGGTGTGATTTCCCGATTTTCGATCGCAATAGGTCGATACACCACACGGCCAAGATTTGCATCAAAGAACATTTCTACATGACCTGTACGGGGGAAGTCTTTACGGAATGGATGTCCTACAAAACCATAATCCGTCAAAATTCGACGCAGATCAGGATGCCCAGAGAACACGACACCAAAAAGGTCAAATGCCTCTCGCTCAAACCAATTAGCAGAACTCCAAACATCAGTGACTGTTGGCAAAATGGGGAGTTCATCATCTGTAACAAATACCTTCAAACGAATGCGCTGGTTACGAGCAACTGACAACAAGTGACAAACAACACAAAAACGTGCGCCATCCCAATCGCCAGCTCCAAATTCTGAATAATCAACAGCACAGAGATCAATCAACTGCTCAAATGAGCAAGCAGAATCATCCCGCAAAATCAAAGCAGCGGCATGATAATCATCGGCACGAACAGTAACATTAACCTCGTCAAGAGCAATAGAAACATCCAATGCTTTATCGCCCAACGCGGTTTCTACTGCATTTTTTATAGCCTCAGGCAAAACAGAAAATGTGGTCATGTAACTTAAACTCGCGCAATCGTTTGTGTTCGACGGATCTTCTGCTGCAACTGCAAAATTCCATAAATTAACGCCTCAGCCGTGGGAGGACAACCGGGAACGTACACATCCACCGGAACAATACGATCACACCCTCTCACAACCGAGTAGGCATAGTGATAGTAGCCACCACCATTGGCACACGAACCCATGCTCAAAACCCAACGAGGTTCCGCCATTTGATCGTAAACTTTACGAAAAGCGGGAGCCATCTTATTGGTCAACGTGCCTGCAACAATAATCAAATCGGACTGACGGGGACTAGGTCTAAAGACCTCTGCACCAAAGCGACTGATGTCATATCGCGCAGCCGCCACATGCATCATCTCCACCGCACAACAAGCCAAACCAAAGGTCATGGGCCAGAGAGAACCTGTCTTCGCCCAGTTAAAAACCGAGTCCACACTGGTAGTTACAAACCCTTTTTCGAGAACGCCTTCAATCACAGTATCACTCCCAATCTAAGGCACCCTTGAGCCACATGTAGATAAAGCCAACGGTGAGAACCACCACAATCTCTAAACCCATCACAACACCCAAGATTCCTAAATCTTTGTAAGCTGCAGCCCATGGAAATAAAAGAGCCGTTTCCAAATCGAACAAAATAAACAAGATAGCAATCAAATAATAACGCACGTCAAATTTCATGCGTGCATCACCAAATGCTTCAAACCCGCACTCATACGGGGAATTTTTTGCTTCGTAGGGTTTATTGGGGCCAAGTATGTATCCCATGATCTGGGGCGCAAGCCCAGTAAAGATACCAACCACCATAAATAAGAGAACTGGAAGATACTGATCGAGATTCATCTTACGCTTCTTATTACGATTGAATCGCCACCTGCAAGGATGGCATTTTGAATAAATTGTTGGTGCCGTCGGCGAGACTCGAACTCGCACAGCTCTCGCCACTACCCCCTCAAGATAGCGTGTCTACCAATTTCACCACGACGGCTGCTTATGTGCTGGATAGGGATATTCTGCTACGAAAACATCCCTACCGACAGGACTAGAGTTTACTCTGAATTTCCCCTGATTTCTAACGAATTCGCACTTTTCCCGCGTTTACTTTGCAGGAATTTGCTCTAAACCAGAGGCTGGCGTAGCAGGGGCAGATGCTGGAATACTGACAGGGGTATTTTCCAGTACGCTACTGGGTGCAGTGGAACGTACATTACCAAAATAGGCCAATGCCAATGTCGAAACAAAAAATACCGTCGCCAATACTGCCGTGGTGCGTGAGAGGAAATTGGCGCTACCAGTGGCCCCAAACAGACTCCCAGACCCACCACTACCGAATGCAGCACCCATATCAGCACCTTTGCCATGCTGAACCAAAACCAAGCCAATCATCCCGATGGCTGCTAGCATCTGGATAGTCAAAATAATCGTCAACAGAAAACCCATTTACAACTCCTACTCTTACTTTTGTTAGCTGCTGCCTTATTAAGCAGCAGCAATAATGGTGAGAAAGTCCGCCGACTTCAAAGAAGCGCCGCCGATTAAACCACCGTCAATATCTTTCTGAGAAAGCAACTGTGCCGCATTACTGGCATTCATGCTGCCGCCATACAAAATATGGATGCGATCAGCATGCGATGTAGCAGCCGCTAATTGCGCACGCAAAACAGCGTGAACTTCTTGCGCCTCTTGGGGACTAGCCGTTTTACCCGTTCCAATTGCCCAAACGGGTTCATAAGCCACCACAATTTCGCTGATGCAATGTCCATTGGAGTGAATGACCGCTGCAAGCTGACGTTTAACAACCTCCTCGGTATGACCGCCTTCACGCTCTGCCAATGTCTCCCCCACGCACACGATAGGAGTGATGCCAACCGCCAAGGCACGCTGAACTTTGAGTGCTACTGCCGCATCAGTTTCCCCGTGGTACAACCGACGCTCAGAATGACCCACCAAGCAATAGCGCGTACCAAAATCACGCAACATACCCGCAGAAACCTCTCCAGTGTATGCACCCGTTTCATGCGCGGATACATCCTGCGCACCCAGTGCAATGCCAGAACCTTGCACCAAGTCTTTCACCTGCGCCAGATAAGGAGCCGGAACGCACACAGCCACCAAACAGTTGTCTGCCCCCTGCGTCGCCACACCCGAAACCAAGGCTTTCACCAATGCTTCATTCGCACCGAGTGAACTATTCATCTTCCAATTACCTGCAATCAATTTCTTTTTCATAAGCACTCCATGAAATAAGTTTATTGTGGTGGTTGTTACTGTTGTTGGGGGGCGGGACGCTCAATCAAGGCTTTCATCGACAGTTTGACGCGGCCTTTTTCATCCATCTCCAACACTTTGACCTTGACGATTTGACCTTCTGACAAATAATCAGTGACCTTCTCCACCCGTTCGTGGGCGATTTGGCTAATGTGCAGCAGGCCGTCTTTACCCGGCAACAGGTTGACCAATGCACCGAAGTCCAGCAATTTAACGATAGGGCCTTCGTAGATTTTGCCGATTTCCACTTCAGCGGTGATGGCTTCAATACGACGTTGTGCGATGCCTGCTTTTTCTCCATCGGTTGCGGCGATGGTAATCGTTCCATCTTCCTCGATGTTGATTTGGCAGCCTGTTTCTTCGCACAGGGCGCGGATGACCGATCCACCTTTACCAATCACATCCCGAATTTTTTCAGGATTGATTTTCATGGTGTAGAGCTTGGGTGCAAAGTTAGATACCTCGGTCTTCGCGGTACTCATCGCTTCTTGCATCTTGCCCAAAATGTGCATCCGTGCTTCTTTGGCTTGTGCCAAGGCGACCTGCATGATTTCTTTGGTAATACCTTGAATCTTGATGTCCATTTGCAAGGCGGTAATCCCATTGGTTGTACCCGCTACCTTGAAGTCCATGTCACCGAGGTGATCTTCATCGCCCAAAATATCGGTCAACACCGCAAAACGGTTTTCTTCTTTGATAAGACCCATAGCGATACCCGCCACATGCGCCTTCATCGGTACACCTGCATCCATTAGCGACAAGCAACCACCGCAGACGGAAGCCATTGAAGAAGAACCATTCGATTCGGTAATCTCAGAAACCACACGCATGGTGTAGGGGAATTCGTCTTTAGAAGGCAAGCACGCCACCAAAGCCCGTTTCGCCAGACGACCATGACCAATTTCACGGCGCTTGGGTGTTCCAACACGACCGGTTTCACCCGTAGCAAATGGAGGCATGTTGTAATGCAACATGAAACGGTCATCGAACTCGCCCGACAGTGCGTCAATATGCTGCGCATCCCGTTCGGTTCCTAATGTGGCAATCACCAAGGCTTGCGTTTCACCGCGTGTGAACAAGGTAGAACCGTGGGTACGGGGCAATACGCTATTGCGGATTTCGATGGGGCGCACGGTACGGGTATCGCGTCCATCAATACGGGGTTCACCCGCCAGAATTTGACCGCGCACAATTTTGGCTTCGATTTCAAACAACAAGCCTTCAACGGCAACGCTATCAAATTCGATACCTTGCTCTTTCAAGCCCGCCATCACATCGGCATAAGCGGTGCGACATGCTTGGGTACGCGCTTGCTTGTTGCGGATTTGGTAAGCTGCTTCCAGTTTTTCTTTAGCCAGCTCGCCCACTTTGGCGATGAGTTCTTCGTTTTTGGCGGCTGGTTTCCAATCCCAAACGGGTTTACCTGCGTCGCGTACCAATTCGTGAATGGCTTGAATAGCGATATTGCCTTGCTCATGCCCAAACACCACCGCGCCCAACATGATTTCTTCCGATAACTGCAAGGCTTCCGATTCCACCATCAACACGGCGGATTCGGTTCCGGCAACGACCAAATCCATAATCGAATTTTTACGCTGGGTTTGTCCGGGGTTCAAGACATATTCGCCATTGACGTAACCCACACGCGCCGCACCGATGGGGCCGTTGAAAGGAATGCCGCTGATGGACAATGCTGCACTCACCGCAATCAAAGCAGCAATATCGGCATCCACTTCAGGATTCAGCGACAGGGTGTGTACCACCACATGCACTTCATTGAAAAATCCTTCAGGAAACAGCGGACGAATGGGGCGATCAATCAAACGGCTGGTCAGTGTTTCGTATTCGCTGGGGCGACCTTCACGCTTGAAAAAACTACCCGGGATTTTGCCCACGGCGTAAGATTTTTCGAGGTAATCCACGGTCAAGGGGAAGAAATCTTGTCCCGCCTTACCCTCCGTCTTACCCACTACCGTTGCCAAAACCACGGTTCCATCCATATCCAACATGACCGCACCGGTAGCTTGACGGGCGATTTCACCCGTTTCCATCGTGACTTGGTGTTGACCCCATTGGAAAGTTTTTGTTACTTTATTGAAAATTGTCATGGTATTTCCTTGTTATTCCTTGTTGTATCGTATAGATGTCATTATTTTTATGGCTTCTAAAGTAAAAAACGCCTGAGCTAGATAATCTAACTCAGGCGCTTGTGGTGCAAAACGGTGCTTACTTACGCAGACCCAGCTTGCCAATCAGGGCAACATAGCGATCGTGATCAACACGATTCAGGTAAGCCAACAGGCTCTTACGTTGGTTAACCATGCGCACCAGACCACGGCGACCGTGGTGGTCTTTCGCGTGGGTTTTGAAATGGGGCATCAATTCATTGATACGGGCTGTCAACAAAGCAACTTGAACTTCGGGGCTACCTGTATCGTTGGGGTTGCGTGCATTGTCTTTAACAATGGTGGCTTTAATGCTAGAAGCGATCATTTGAATTTCCTATTCTTTTGGATTGACTTGCGCCCGATGCTGGAACTGCTTTTTCGGGCGTGCATTGCGGATTATATACCGTCCTAATCACTTACCCTAGCTTACTTTGTAGGACGCTGCATCTTGCAGGTACTAGGCTGCTCCGCTTGCGCAGGTGTCAGCGTGCGAATCACACGGAAACCATAACCCGAACCTTCGGTATCAAACTTTACGCCGTTGCTACCTTGGCGATCCATCAAGCCCACCACCATCGGTTGCTGGAACTGGTGATCCAACGCCCGCATGGTTCCGCTGTGTCCGTAAAAATGGACGCTCGCTTTTTCCAACTGTGTAGCGATGTTCACCGCTTCGGTTGAACCCGCCGCTTCCACCGCTTGCGATAAGGCTTCAATCATTACCTGCATCCGCATGTGGACGTAATCATCGGCGGGTTGCGGATAGCGGGCGCGGAAGGAACGGTAAAACGTCTCGCTGGTCGCGCTTTGCACATTGGGCAGCCATTCCGCTACCGCCACCACCTTGCCGATACCTGCATCGCCAATCGCCGCCGGAGCGCCCATCGCATTGCCGTAGAAGGTGTAAAACTTGCCTTCAAATCCCACATCCTTGGCAGCTTTTACGAGCAAGCTCAAATCATTGCCCCAATTTCCCGTAACCACCGCCTGCGCACCGCTGGCCTTGATTTTGGCAGCGTAGGGCAAAAAGTCTTTGACCCGCGCCATCGGGTGCAATTCCTCGCCCACAATGCGAATATCAGGGCGTTGTAAACCCAGTTGGCGCTTGGCTTCACGCTGCACGGCTTGACCAAAACTGTAATCTTGCCCAATCAAATAGACATTCTTCAACGCTTTGTCTTCTTTCATCACTTCCATCAACGCTGCCATGCGCATATCGGCATGGGCATCGAAACGGAAATGCCAAAAGCTACATTTTTCATTGGTTAGCGTCGGGTCAACGGCGGAATAATTCAAAAACACCACCGCTTGCTGGGGATTGCGCTGGTTGTGTTTGTTGATGGCATCCACCAACACCGCTGCATTCGCTGAAGAATTACCCTGCAACACCACACGCGCACCTTTGTCGATGGCCGAGCGCAGCGCGGATAAGACTTCTTCATTTTGTCCTTTGCTATCGTAGCGTTCCAGCACCAGTTGCTGTTTGCCACGGGCGTTCACGCGCTCCACGGCCCAGACAAAGTTGCGATAAACCGCCTCGCCCGCGCTCCCGTTGGGGCCGCTAAAGCCTTCAATCATGGCTAAATGCAAAGGCTGCGCAGGCATTGGGGGTGCTGCCGCCAACACATGACCCGTTCCCGCCAGCAATGCCAGCCCCACGCTCCAAGAAAAAATGCTTTGTTTCATGCTTGAATCTTTATATCAGTTTTCGATTTTTTGGCGCAATGCCGCTTTTTCGCCCGCGCTAGCGAACTTGCTGTATTTTCCCAACAAGGTAATGAGCTGACCGTAAATACGGGGATTGCCTGCCAGACATTCTTGTTGATCCAAAAAGTCCGCTTCACCCGTGAAATTGCCCACTAAGCCACCCGCCTCGGTAATCAGCAATGCGCCCGCCGCCACATCCCACGGTTGCAACCCTTTTTCAAAGAAGCCATCGGCGTAACCAGCGGCGATATACGCCAAATCCAACGCCGCAGCCCCCGGGCGACGCAAGCCAGCGGTGCGGGGCATGACATCGCCCATCATTTGCAGGTATTGCTGCATATCGTCACCCGCACGGTATGGGAAGCCCGTAGAAACCAAGGCATCTTTCAAATGGGTACGCTTGGAAACACGAATACGGCGATCATTCAAAAATGCGCCACGTCCTTTGGTAGCGGTAAACAAATCGTTGCGGTTGGGGTCAAACACCACGGCTTGTTCGACTTTACCCCGCACGGCGAGCGCGATGCTGACGCAATAAACAGGGAAACCGTGGATGAAATTGGTCGTTCCATCCAATGGATCAATAATCCATACGAACTCCGAATCGGGAGCACCATGCTCACTACCGCTTTCTTCTGCCAAGATACCGTGACCGGGGTAGGCGGTTAACAGTGTCTCGATGATGACCCGTTCAGCCGCTTGATCGACTTCCGTCACAAAATCGTTAAGTCCTTTTTGAGAAACGCGAACCGTCTCCACATCAAAAGCGGCACGGTTGATAACTGCGCCAGCGGCGCGAGCGGCCTTAATGGCGACATTGAGCATGGGATGCTGATTGGGAATCGTAGGCATAGTGGTAGTAGCTATAAGTAGCTGTAGTAGCAGGTAAATTGTGAAAAAGAACCAAAAAAGACAAAGCCGCCCGACGATGCAGGCAGTGACAATAGAGGGATTTTACGCATGAACCCCGCATTAACCCCTATGCACACCCGATTTATCCTTATCAACACCAGCCACGCAGGCAATGTCGGAGCCGCCGCCCGTGCCATGAAAACGATGGGCTTCACCGATTTGGTACTCGTTGCCCCGCGCTGGGACAATGTTTTGCGCCGTGAAGAAACCATTCAACGCGCCAGCGGTGCTTTGGATGTGCTGCGCGATGCCCGTATCGTCCCCACGCTGGATGAAGCATTGGATGGACTCACCCACCTCTGCGCCACCGCCATGACCCCGCGCGATTTTGGCCCACCCACCACCACGCCGCGTGAACATTTTGCCGATGTGGTAGCAGGATTGCTATCAAAAAATGAGCTACCCATGCAGACTGGGCAAGCATTAGAGGGCGGAATGGGTTTTTTATTCGGTTGCGAACGCTTTGGTATGCGCAACGAAGATGTGTACCGCTGCCACACTTGCCTGAGTATTCCCAGCAATCCGCAATTCGGTTCGTTGAATTTGGCGGCGGCGATTCAAGTGATTGCCTACGAATGGCGTTTGGCGTTAGGGGGATTTGCTACCGAATCGTCCGCCGCCACAGAGCCTTCACTCGCCGATGCCGCACAAGTAACGGGAATGCTCAAACACTTGGAAGAAGCCTTGATCGCGCTGGAATTTCTCGACCCCGCCGCACCCAAAAAGCTGATGCCGCGCCTGAATCAGCTTTTTAATCGCGCCCACGTCACGCCGGAGGAGATTCACATTGTGCGCGGCATTGCCAAGGCCATATTGAAGCAAAGCGTATCTCACAAGGAATAAACTCACATCATGTTTTCTCGCCTACGCTCCGACATCCAGTGCATCCTCCAACGCGACCCTGCCGCACGCAGTGTTTGGGAGGTGCTGACCTGTTACCCCGGCCTCCATGCCATCGTCCTGCACCGCTGGGCGCATTGGTGCTGGAAGCATAATTTCAAATGGTTGGGGCGTTTTATTTCCCACATCGGGCGCGGCTTAACGGGTATTGAAATCCACCCGGGCGCAACCATCGGCAACCGCGTTTTTATCGACCACGGCATGGGCGTGGTGATTGGTGAAATGGCAGAAGTGGGCGATGACTGCACGATTTACCAAGGCGTGACCTTGGGCGGAACCTCGCTCATCAAGGGCGCGAAACGCCATCCTACGTTGGAAGCGGGCGTGGTAGTGGGCGCGAATGCGGCGGTGCTGGGCGGTTTTACCGTGGGAGCGCGTGCCAAAATTGGCTCTAGTGCGGTGGTAACCAAACCCGTTCCGGCGGGCGCAACCGCTGTGGGCAACCCCGCCCGCATCATTCAGGCGGAGGCCGATGCCAAGCGTGAAGAAGCCGCTTCCAAAATGGGATTTTCCGCCTACGGTGTCACCCAAAGCGACGACCCGCTGAACCAAGCCATGCGCGGCCTGATCGACAACGCTGCCACCCACGAACAGCAAATCGCCCTCCTCTGGCGCACCATCGAAACCATGCAAGCCAACTGCATCCCCCAAGAAGCCAGCCGTAGCAGCAATTTTGAAGCCGATAAGCTGAATCAACTGGTGGGGAAATAGCAACTTGCAAGATATGCGTGAGATGCTATGAAACTTAAAATATAACCAACTTTCAGGAGGAGAAT
>ERZ724511.144-NODE-144-length-26135-cov-4.858436_pt1 | contig 26135 bp, 15 predicted proteins | sample MGYA00376044_ERZ724511 | MGnify/ENA primary metagenome ERZ724511 (study PRJEB28724, sample SAMN07190887) | wastewater metagenome | isolation source: effluent of sewage treatment plant in Hong Hong | place: USA: Christiansburg, Virginia | collected 2016-03-01 ...
CACGTCATCCTCAAAAAATGAGGACATTAAAGCCACAATCATTGCCCTTGAAGAACAGGCTTTAGCACTTTGGAATAATGGAAATCCCGACGGATTTCTTGAATTGTCTACCGAAGATGTTGTTTATATCGACCCTGCTTTTGAGAGCAAACTAGAGGGTAAAAAAGCGCTGGAAGATTATTATAACACCATAAGAGGAAAGATTAAAATCGATCTTTATAAAATGATCGATCCTGTAGTACAAGTCTCGCCTGGGGTTGCTGTCCTTACTTACAATTATGAGGCTCATAGGGATGGCATGGTATTCACAATGAACTGCACAGAGGTATACAGGCTAGATCTAAACAATAAGTGGAAAATCATACATACACACTGGTCTTTTGTACAGCCCGGAAAAATGTAACGTATGAGAGGGACTCTCACACCTCTTTTACAGTATCATAGCCTGAATCATTTTTGAGCCTGCGAAAATACAATACTGCTACGTCAAAATATGATGTCTCACATCGGATAACATCATGAAAACCAAACAATTTTTTGCTCTTCTGGCATTAATTGTACTAACTAATGCCTGTGGTAACGTTAAAGAAGCCCATATCCCCCCTGCCCTGACATCTGCTGTAACTGCTGTTTCAGCTTCGTTGGATAGTCTTAGCAACTCACTAAATGCCGCAGCCACCGGCCTTGCCCAGGTGGGCGCAGATACAGCGATGGTCCGTTCCGAGTTGCAGCGCCTTTACAACGAATGTTCCTTTGGCTCTGAATTCGTTTTTACAACTCCGGAAGGCATCCTGCAGCTGGTAGAGCCGGCTGTCTATTATCCCTCCCAGGGTTCCGACATCAGCCAGCAGGCCCATATTATTAAGGCTTTTGAAACCAAACTGCCCGCCCTGAGCGATGTGTTTTCGGTAGTTGAAGGTTTTCAGGCAGTGGTCCAGCCATCCCATCATGGCCGAAGACCGGTTACTTGGGGGAGTAAGCGGTTTGTTCTCACCTGCTTACCTGATAGCCAGAAACGTTGTGCCCATTATTGGCGACGAACCTTTCGAAATCTGGGTCATGGAAAAAACAGGGGTGGTGCTTTATAACACCGATGCCTCTGAAATCGGGCTCAATGTTTTTACCGACCCGAGGTATGACCAATTCCCAAAGATGAAACTCGCCTGCGAAAAGATCGCCGGCGAGCCCTCCGGAATGACGTCATTCCCTTACTACGAGACCGGCTCTGACAAAATCATAAACCGCAAGGTCTTTTGGGAAACCCTTACCCAGGAGGGAAATGAATGGAAGTTTATCTGGAGCGGGGCATCAGAATAAAGTCATAAGAAATTATCAGGATTAATCCATAAAGACCAATCATGATAAGGGGAATATCAGGGTACCAGCCGGCCGCAACGGTTGGAGGCCCAATTACCAGGGCAAAAGCAGTTAAGAGCTTGAACAACCTTCTGTTCCCCGCGGGATATTTTAAAGTGAAAATCCCCAGTGCAACCATTGTAGTGGGACATGGCATCAGTCCGAAATTGGATAATAAGAGATCCCGCCAGCTGAAGGTAAAGCCTTCGCCATAAATATACGTGGGATACCAGAAGCCCCATAATACAATCAGCAGGATCAGGTATCTTCCTACGGGAACTTTCCTAAAATCCAGATCGATGGACGGATTAAAACATTCTTTTATCCATGCTGCCGCTATAAAGCCCAGCAGAATTGGGGTCATAATAAAAGTTGCCAGATAAACCGGGCCTATCTGTGCCCAGTAAATAAACCCGTATACACCCCAAAAGCCGAACAAAAAAAGCCAGTTGAGGGCAAAGTAAACCGTAAAAACCTTTCTGGCGCGGTTCCCGTAAATGAAAACCATCAGCAAAACCAGGAAGGCCAGTACGTGAAAAATAATACCAAGCGGCACGGTAAACCAGTCCATTTCCTGTTGGACAAAGCGGTGAAATCCTTCACCAAAAATATGTACGTCAAAATTCATTTTTTATTTGGCCATAGCGGTTTTTTTAAATTCAGCGGGCAGATTTTCAAGTAGTTCCATAATTAATTCAGGAATTGGGTGGTTGGGAATCCATGTCCAATCGGGCCAGCGGTGTATAACGGGGCCCTGCAGGGAAGAGTTCGCTTTTGAACAGAATCAGGTGTTTTGCAGAATATAACGGAGACGTCTGGTGTGATTTCGTTTCCGTAAGGATGTCGTACAGTGACGGTGTCATTTTTTGTCCGGGCAGGAAACGTCCCAAGGTGATATGCGGATGGAAAGCAGTATCGTCGGATCTGAATCCAAGCGGCGCAACGGCATGGTCAATAGCCTTTTTCAATTCATAAAGCGCCGATGGCGCCTCGATGCCCAGCCAAAGAACACGGGGCCCGCTGCGGTCACTGAAAATTCCCGGCTCTCCTAATGAATAGGTGAAACAGGGAATTTTAGTGACTTCGCTTTGCAGCCTGTCTGCCAATAAGGGTATAATCTGAGCATCTATTTCACCAAAAAAGAACAAAGTCAGATGGAACTGTCCGGAATTAACCCATTTAATACGGTACGATGGCAACTGCTTTTGCAATTGTTGCATTCTTTCCCGTGCAGGAAGTATGGGCTCCAGGGGCAAGGCCAAAAAAGTGCGAATACCGGTCAAGTCAGATGTCATTTTCACATTGACCAAATTTACAAAAAAACGAAAGCTGCAACCTCTTTTCTTTTCTTATATTTGCACATCAACTGAAACAACACAATGAATCAAGATCTTATACAGTCACTTTTCGGCAGCCTGGCCCTGATTACATGGAAGCAGGTGGTTATGCTGGGTATCGGCTCCCTATTGATCTACCTGGCCATTGCCAAAAAGTATGAACCCAACCTCCTCTTGCCCATGGGTTTCGGCACCCTTCTGGTGAACCTTCCGCTTTCATCTGCGATAGGGCCTGACGGTGCCTTGACTGTTTTTTTTCAGGCCGGGATAAAGACCGAGGTATTCCCTCTGCTGATCTTCATTGCCATTGGCGCCATGATCGATTTCAGCACGCTGTTCCGCAATCCGCTCTTGTTGTTGTTTGGTGCTGCGGCGCAATTCGGCATATTTTTCACCATCGGAGTGGCTTCCCTCATCGGATTTGACCTGAAGGAAGCAGCCTCCATTGGAATCATCGGAGCGGCAGACGGTCCCACCTCAATCTATGTGGCCTCGAAATTTGCCGAGCACCTGCTCGGGCCTATATCTGTGGCGGCGTACTCCTATATGGCCCTGGTCCCCATTATTCAGCCGCCTGTTATCAAGGCACTGACTTCCAAGAGAGAACGGTTGATCAGAATGCAGGGGAAACAGGATCCTGTCTCCAGGACCACCCTCATTCTCTTCCCCATAATAATAACCCTGATCGCGGGAATAATTGCTCCTTCCTCCATTGCCTTGATCGGCTTTCTGATGTTTGGCAACCTCATCCGTGAGTGCGGGGTACTGCAGAAGCTGTCACTGGCCGCTCAGAATGAACTGTCCAGCCTGGTAACCATTCTGCTGGGAATAACCATATCCTCAACCATGACGGGTGAGGCCTTTGTTAACCTGGATACGTTGTTCATTATCGGGCTTGGGCTGGTTGCCTTTATCATGGATACGGCCGGAGGGGTTCTCTTTGCCAAGCTTTTGAACGTGTTTTTACCTGAAAGACTAAAAATCAATCCCATGGTAGGAGCCGCCGGAATATCGGCTTTCCCCATGTCTGCAAGGGTTATCCATAAAATGGGCCAGGATGAGGACAAGGGCAATTACCTGCTCATGCCGGCTGTCAGCGCCAATGTGGCCGGACAGATAGGATCAGTTATCGCTGGCGGTTTAATCCTCACCCTTGTTCCTTATTTTTTGTAAATTTTGAATGAAATCGTCATGAATACTTTTGTAAGTTCACTCAAAATTATGGGACTGGGAATGCTGGGCATATTTGTTTTCATGCTGCTCTTTGGGGTCGTGATCTATGCCCTGCATAAGATCTTTCCCGGCACCACTGCAGAGAAGTGACCACTCCTCCTACCCCTGTTATTCCGCATACAGGTCACTGTCACCACAAAGAACGGAGAATTTTATTGGTATGCCGAGGTTCTCCGTTCTTTGTGGTGCAGCGACCTCTCCTGCAATTAGCTGTTCACCTATGTAGTTACTGCAATACCGGGTAAAGGAAGCCTCGGCTTGGAGAAAAAGCTTCCTTTACCCGGTATTGCACGTGAAGAGTGCCGTGGATGTTTAGATCAGTCCCTTTGCATGTTTCTCTCCAATGACCCTGAGCATATCGCGGGTCATCGCAGGAAGGTCCCATTCCGGTTTCCATCCCCATTCTGCCCGGGCGCAGCTGTCGTCCATCTTGTTGGGCCATGAATCGGCGATGGCTTGCTTCACAGGGTCCACCTGGTAGGTCATGGTGAAATCGGTGATGTGCTTTTTGATCTCGGCATAAATGATCTCGGGATCAAAACTCATGGCTGTGATATTGAAAGAGTTCCGGTGTTTGAGCTTTGTGGGATCGGCCTCCATAAGGTCAATGGCAGCGCGGATGGCATCGGGCATGTACATCATGTCCAGGAAAGTTCCGGCTTTGAGTGGACAGGTGAATTTTTTGTTCTTGATGGCCTCGTAATAGATCTCTACGGCATAATCTGTTGTTCCGCCACCAGGCAAGGTAACGTTGGATATGATACCGGGATAACGAACAGAACGCGTATCCACGCCAAAACGTTTGTGATAATAGTCACTCAGCAGTTCTCCAGATACTTTGGAAACCCCGTACATGGTCTGCGGCCGCTGGATGGTGTCCTGGGGCGTGTTGTCCAAGGGGGTGCCTCCGCCAAAAGCGCCAATGGAACTGGGTGTTGAAACGGCACAACCGTATTCACGGGCAACTTCCAGGCAGTTCATGAGCCCGCCAATGCCAATATTCCAGGCGGTCAGGGGTTTGCTCTCACCAACGGCAGAGAGGATGGCAGCCAGGTTGAAGATGGTGTCTATCCTGTACTTCTTCACAACATCGGCTATCTGCTGTATATCGGTTGCATCTACCCTTTCGGAAGGACCCGATTCAAGCAACTCGCCTTTGGGCAAGGTCGATCTGTAGCCGGCAACAACATTGCCGTTGCCATATTTTTTCCGAAGTTCCAGGGTCAGTTCCGACCCGATCTGGCCCACCGAGCCAATTACCAGAATATTTTTCATTCGTTTGTTGAATTAGTTTCTTTATTATTTTTGTTAACTGAAAGTCCCGCAAATATACGAATCTGTAATACAAAAGTAATATCTTTGCATCACCTTTTAAGGTTAAAAAAGTGTCAACTTAAAACAATTAATATTATGTACGATCGTCTTCAGGCCCATCTCCAAAAGGAATTAGCCGACATCCGGGAAGCCGGACTTTTCAAGAATGAAAGAATCATCATCACTCCCCAGGGAGCCGAGATCAAGATCAGCACCGGTGCCACGGTACTGAATTTCTGCGCCAACAATTACCTGGGTCTTTCCAACAATCCAAGGCTCATTGCCGCTGCCAAAAAAGCCCTCGACACACACGGCTACGGGCTATCTTCTGTTCGCTTCATCTGCGGCACCCAGGACCTGCACAAAGAACTGGAAGCCAAGATTGCAGAATTCTTCGGCACAGAAGACACCATCCTCTATGCCGCCTGCTTTGATGCCAACGGAGGCGTTTTTGAGCCCCTGCTAACAGAAGAGGATGCCATCATCTCGGACGCACTCAACCATGCCTCCATCATTGACGGCGTAAGACTCTGCAAAGCTGTTCGTTACCGCTACGCCAACGCAGACATGGCCGACCTGGAAGAGCAGCTCAAACAGGCACAGGCCCAGCGTTTCAGGCTGATTGTCACCGATGGCGTTTTCTCCATGGACGGGAACGTGGCTCCGATGGACAAAATTTACCAGCTGGCCCAGAAATACGATGCCCTGATCATGGTGGACGAGTGCCACTCGGCAGGCGTTGTCGGGGAAACAGGCCGAGGCGTGACCGAGCAGTTCAACCTCCGGGGCAAGATCGAGATCATAACCGGTACACTGGGCAAATCTTTTGGCGGGGCCATTGGCGGATTCACCACCGGCAAGAAGGAAATCATTGGCTTGCTGCGCCAGCGCTCGCGTCCTTACCTCTTCTCAAACTCCATTCCTCCCGTTGTGGCCGCAGCCGGCATTGAAATGTTCAACATGATGTCCCAGACCAACGAGCTTCAGGACCGCCTGCATGAAAACACCAAATATTTTGTACAGAAAATGGTGGACGCCGGTTTTGACATCAAGCCCACCAAGAGCGCCATATGTGCCGTGATGCTGTATGATGCCAAATTAAGCCAGGACATGGCTACCCGTCTGCTGAACGAAGGCATCTACGTTACCGGTTTCTACTACCCGGTAGTTCCCAAGGGACAGGCCCGTATCCGCGTACAGATCTCTGCCGCCCACAAGCGCCCGCACCTGGACAAATGCATTGCCGCCTTCACCAAAGTAGGCAAAGAACTGGGCGTAATAAAATAAATTCCGCACTCTGAACAACAGAGCTGCTTTTAGTGTCGCTACAAAAAAACGGGGAGCTTTCCGGGTACGCCGGGGCTCTCCGTTTTTTTTTCTGTCTGCTGCGGTTCATGCTTTGCTGCCTGTTGCGGTTCATGCTTTGCTGCCTGTTGCGGTTCATGCTTTGCTGCCTGTTGCGGTCGCAGACACCACTTGGAACGGAAAGCTTGTTTGGTACGCCGAGGCTTCTTCTTTTCTGTCACAGCCTGGAGCGGTCGCTGGCAGCACCTGGAACGGAGCGCTTGTTTGGTACGCCGAGGCGCTCCGTTCCAGGTGCTGTCAGCGACCGCCCGCCAGACAAAGGAGGTGGAACCTCCCGCGCCATTTTTGACGCAAATAAACTGTAATCATCTAATATACTTTTGTTTATATAATTTTTGTCCCGAATTTGGCGCATGAGGTTCCACCTCCTTTGCTCCTGTCCTTTTTGGAGTTGGGATTGACAGGGAGGTGGTAAGTTGTGAGAAATTCACGTTTGCTTCTAATGTGCACGTATACAGGTCGTTGTGTGCTTTTGTATCACAGTTGTTACTTACCACCTCCCTGCAAAACCGATGAAATCCAGGGAGGGTGGTAAGTAACCAAAAAGGCGGAGACTCTCGTAACATGCTATTTATTTGCGCATTACGGATTCTTATAATATAACAGCCACTTACTACCTCCCCCCAAAAACACCGAAAAACCGCAAAAACAGGGGGAGGTGGTAAGTGATGGAAAACGCGAACACGTCCTTAATGCGCACATATACTGACTGTTGTGTGTTTTTGTAACATGGTTGCTACTTACCACCTCCCACAAGCAGCCGGGAACAATGATAAGTGCTGCGGAGCAGCGCCTTAATATGCGCCAAAGGCCTTTGGCGCACCGCCTTGAAAGACCATTAGGCGGTCAATTCACGAATAGTTACTTCTCACTCCTTTTATCACAGTGAATAAGTTTAACCGTTTTATAAAAAAGGATCAATGTCAAAGCTGAATAAACAACAAAAATTAAACAACCAAGCCAGATTGGTGGATCAATCCGACGAAAGATCAGAATGAGTCCCAGTACAATAGCTACAGAAGTGGGAATACTGATAGAAGTATCTAATTTAATTTTACTTTTACAATTTGGGCATTCCCATTTTGTAAAGGACCACTCAGTTATAACATGATAGAATTTCTGTTTATGACTACATTCGGGACATAGAAATGTTTTTGTTTTCATGGAAAATGATGAAAAAATTAATCAATGGGGTCAATGGGAACAGAGATAATCTAACTTCCTTTTTTGTCGGATCCTTCACGTAATAGAATGCCTTGTTGTTTGAGATAAGCAATATCACGTTTTACAGTTTTGGAACTGACATGAATTTTACGAGCAAGGTCATCAGTCGTGACAGATGAATCTATCCGAATGAGATCTATGATGCTTGCCTGTCTTGATGAAATCTTTACAGGGACATTTACAGGGGCATCTTCAGCAGATGATAATTCATAATTGGCAATTCTTTCCTTTAGGTTGGAGATATGTTCCTCAAACATAAAGTTGCTGAAGATCTCAAGATTGCCGGATTCCCTTGTCTGGATGAGGGATTCAATATATTTGACTTTGTTTTCTTTCTTAATAATTGAAGGGATTAACCCTGCCTCGAACTGAAGCATATTCATCAGCAGGCGGGCCATACGGCCGTTTCCGTCAGCCCACGGATGAATGGTGACAAGTTTATAATGAGCATCGAAACTCATTTTATAGAGAGAGAGCGTGTCGGTATATGTTTTGCGGGCATCGTTCAGCCATTGGCAAAAATCATCCAGGGCAGCCGGTATTTTTGAATAATTCAAATACGACTTTCCTTCAAATCCTGCCGATACATTCAAAAGTCTGAGATCTCCTTTCGCAGAAGAAAAAGAGCCGAGAGATGTGTTATATTCACTCCCTGTATTACGCATAAGAATGCCCGCCAGTTTCTTCAGAATTTCTACCGAGATACCCCTATGCTCTTTAGCATACACGACCGCTTTCTCATAAGCTGCCTTTAAATCAAGATTCATCAACTGTTCATTCATACTCCTTCCGGAAGCACTGATTCCCTGGTCAAAGAGCAATTGATTCTCGATCTCTGTTACCGTGGAGCCTTCAATGGCAGTAGAATGGGTAATAATGGAGTACAGGTAGAATTTGTCATAATCTATCTGTTTGTCAATACCCAGATTCTTGTATTTGGTAATGAGCTCTATAAGTAACTTTTCATCCATATCACAAATATATAAATAAAAAATTATGTGCAGCACATTCTCTGGTGAATGTCAGACCTTTATTAGATTAACTGAAATAACTGTAATCGTTACAGTTATATAAATTTAGGCTGTCTTGCCGATGGTCTTGTTTCCACAGAAAGCCGGATCTGTTTTAAATACCATATGGAATGTCAAGGGTCAAATGCGGTCAGACGCTAACGCGCTGGTTGAAGCCTCGGCTTACAGAATATACTTTCCTTTCCTTGTGCGGCTGAAAGCACTTGTGACAAAAGGTTCTGCCTCTTTTATTATCTTTGCAACTTGTATCCAAAAATAACTCCTATGAAACAATCCATCCTTTTATTGACAGTTCTTATCACAGCTGCTTCTGCTACGGCTCAGGAGCCTGTACAGGTACAGAAAAAGCCGCTGGATCACAGTGTTTACGACGCCTGGAAAAGTGTTGGGGCCTTTTCCATGAGCGAGGACGGTAAATATGCCTCATACCTTGTCCAGGAACAGGAAGGTGACCGCTATGCAGAAGTGCTGGACCTGGTGACACTGAAGAAGCAGCGCATTGAAAGGGCCACTCAGCCAAAGCTGACTCCCGACGGCCGGTTCCTGGTTGCCTCCATCAATCCGTTTTTCAAGGAAACAAAAGAAGCAAAACTCAAGAAGGTCAAAAAAGAAGAGATGCCCAAGGATACACTCGGCATATATAACTGTGAGACCGGAGAGCTGAAAAAGATCCCCTTTCTGAAGTCGGTGAAAATCGGCAAACTGGGAAAAACCCATATCGCCTTCCAGTGCGACATGCCTGCGGATACTACCGGCGGGAAAAAGCCCGAAAAGATAGAAAAGGACCAGGGACAAGACCTGATGGTGTATCACCTGGCCACAGGATCCACAGACACGCTCCCGGCTGTTTCTGATTACAATTTCAGTACGGGTGGGGACACCCTGTTTTTTGTCAGAAGGCCCCACTCAAAGGATAGCCTGCTGGAAGCCGGATTGTTCATGTACACCCCGAAAGACAGACAGCTTACCGGTATATACACCTTTGACCTGAAGCAGAAGGTGAAACTTCCCGTGGTCAGCGAAGACAACCGCCACCTGGTTTTCTATGCCAGCCTGGATACGACGCAACAGGGAAAGAATAACGTCAGCATCATGTATTACAGCCAGGAACATGGCCAGGCAAAAATACTGATTGACAATAACCTGGAAGGACTGGCACAAGATTGGAAGATCAGTGAGAACCGGGCCCTGGTATTCAGCAAATCGGGGCACAGGCTGTTTTTTGGGATAGCCCCGGTCTTGCCCGAAAAGGACACGACCATCGTCGCCTCTGAAGTGGCACAGCTGGATATCTGGCATTACCTGGACGATTACATCCAGCCCCAACAGTTGCAGAATCTGAACAGGGACCTGAAAAAATCCTACCTGTGCGTGATGGACCTGGGAGGGCAGGAGTGCACCACTGACCGCCACGATCTTTCCTGGCGGCAGCTCTCCACAGACGAGCACCACATTGTGCAGGTTCCGCAGGAATATGATGCCGACTGGGGCTATTCGGTCAGCGATTACCCCTACCAGCTAGAATCCTCCTGGAGCTCAAATCCCCGCTCTGATCTCTACCTGATCAACATAACGGACGGCTCGGCCTCGGCCCTGCTCAAAGACGCCTATATTTCCGGGGTAAGCGCCTCGGAAGAAGGAAAATACCTGGTCTGGTTCAACAACCAGGACCAACACTGGTATTCCTGTGATGTGCAAAGCCGGCAGATCGTTTGCATGACCAAGGGTCTGGATGTTTCTTTTGCCAACGAGCTGCATGATACACCGGAAATGGCCTCTTCCTACGGGAACGAAGGCTGGCTGGAAGGAGACCAGGCAATTTTCATCAACGACCGATATGATATCTGGCAGATGGATCCTTCGGGTGAAATGGCCCCCGTGAACCTTACAGACGGGCTAGGCCGCAGGGAGAACCTTACCTTCCGTATCGTAAGGCTGGATGAGACGTTGTTGCCTGCCGGTACCCCGGGAGTGAAAAAAGAACCCTTCAAGCCGAAGGAAACCATTTACTTTTCTGTATTTGACAACAAGACCAAGGAAAGCGGATACTATTACAAAGAGATGGGCAAAAGGCGCCCGGTGATGACACGCTGGGTCCAGGAGCCTGTGACCTTTGCCTACCTGACCCGTTCAAAAGACGGCAAGGTAATGATCTACAGCAAACAGAACTTTGTAAACTCACCTGATGTGTGGTTTACAAAAGACAAATTCAAAACCCAGGTAAGGATCACCGACATCAACCCGCAACAAAAAGAATACAACTGGGGCACCGCAGGGCTGGTTCACTGGAAATCTGCCACAGGCCTGGACCTGGAGGGTATCCTGTACAAACCGGAAAACTTTGATCCCGCAAAGAAATACCCCATGATCGTGTATTTTTATGAAAGGACATCACAGACACTCCATACGTACAGGGCTCCGGCACCCAGCCGCTCAACCATAAACATACCCTTTTTTGTTAGCAATGAATACATCGTATTTGTTCCCGATATTGCTTACCAGACGGGGCATCCGGGCAAAAGCGCACTGGACTGTATCGTCCCCGGTGTGAAAAAACTGATTGAGGAGAATTCATGGATTGACGCAGACAACATTGCCATCCAGGGACAAAGCTGGGGAGGCTACCAGGTGGCTTACATGGTCACACAGCCCCAGGTTTTCAAATGGAAAGCAGCCGGCGCAGGAGCTCCCGTATCCAACATGACCAGTGCCTACGGCGGTATACGCTGGGGTTCGGGCATGGTCCGCCAGTTCCAATATGAGCACTCCCAGAGCCGCATCGGGCAAAATCTGTGGGACGGATTCGATCTTTACATAGAAAATTCCCCTTTGTTTTTTGCAGATAAGGTGGAAACCCCCTTGCTCATCATGCATAACGACAAAGACGAGGCCGTTCCGTGGTACCAGGGCATTGAACTCTTCACGGCCTTGCGCAGGTTGGGCAAACCCGTGTGGATGCTCCAGTACAACAGCGAATCCCACAACCTTGGCGAACGTGTGAATGCAAAGGACCTTAGCATACGCCTGGAACAGTTCTTCAATCATTTCCTGAAAGGAGCTCCCATGCCCGTTTGGATGAAGACAGGCGTTCCCGCCACTCACAAAGGCATAGACTGGGGACTGGAACTGACTACCCCGTAGAGAAATCTTGCATCATGAAACAGAGCATCTTGCTTTTTACTGCACTACTGGCGCTCACAGCAAACCGCGCCCATGCCTGCACCAATTTACTCATCACCAAAGGAGCCTCCGCCGACGGTTCCTGCATGGTCACCTACGCGGCCGATTCGCATACCCGGTATGGCTGCCTGGTGTTTTATCCGGCGGCCCTGCATCCTGCCGGCACCATGATGGATGTCCGCGAATGGGGCACCAACCGTTACCTCGGCAAGATCCCACAGGCCAGGGAAACGTATTCGGTGGTGGGAAACATGAATGAACACCAGGTGGTTGTGGGTGAAAGTACCTGGGGCGGATTGTCCTCGCACCATGACCCCCAGGGGATCATGGATTACGGCTCGCTCATGTACATTGCCCTGCAGCGTGCCCGGACCGCTCGGCAGGCCATTGAGATCTTTACCACCCTGGCCAACGAGTACGGCTACGCCTCTTCCGGAGAGTCCATATCCTTTGCCGATCCGCACGAGGTCTGGTTCATGGACGTGATTGGCAAAGCGCCCCGGATGGTGAACGGAGAGAACGTCAACAAAGGGATTGTATGGGTGGCCGTCCGCCTGCCCGACGGGACCATATCGGCACATGCCAACCAGGCCAGGATCCGTCGCTTTCCCCTGGATGACCCTCAGAATTGCCTGTATGCTCCAGACGTGATCGAACATGCACGGGAAACCGGCCTTTACAGCGGCCCCGACAGTCTTTTCAGCTTTGCCGAGGCATATGGTCCGGCGGACGGTGGCACCATCCGTGGCTGCGACGCACGGGTGTGGGCCTTTTTCAACAAACACGGGGCCGAGGATATGGATCCTTACCTTCCTTACGCGCTGGGACACGACCCTGACAATCCCCTTCCGTTGTATGTGAAAGCCAAAGAGAAACTTACTGTCAAACAGGTGGCCGACATGATGCGGGACCATTACGAAGGCACCCCCATGGACATGACCTGCGACATAGGGGCTGGAGGTCACGACCTTCCCTATCGCTGGCGCCCGATGGGCTTTGAAGTGGACGGGAAACAATACCTCAACGAAAGGGCTATAGCCACCCAGCAAACCGGTTTCTGGTTCGTTGGACAATGCCGCTCCCAGTGGCCCCATGAAATAGGAGGCATCTTCTGGTTTGGTGTGGACGATGCCGGAACTTCGCCCCTGACTCCCGTTTATACTTCCTCGTTGGAGGTGTCTCCGCATTATGCGCTGGGGCAGGGAGCCTCCATGCTGCAATACTCGCCCCTGTCCATGTTCTGGCTGTGCAACCGCATTGCCCAGTTTGCCTACCTGCGCTACAACCAGATCGGGGCAGAAGTCCGGCAGGCCGTGGATGATCACGAGAATGCCCGCCTTGCCGAAATCCCTCTGACCGATAAGCAGGCGTTGGAGTTGTGGGAACGCGACCCCTTGGAAGCCCGCCGCTTTCTGACAGATTACTCGCTGCGCACGGCATCGAACCTGTTCAGGCGCTGGCAAGAACTGGATGTTTACCTGTTGGTTAAATACATAGATGGCAACATCAAGCGCCAGAACCCCGACGGCAGCTTTGCCACCAACGGCCACTCCGACTCTATCCCTCCCGCTCCCATTTACGGCGGCTACAACCAGCGCTGGAAAGAAGCCGTTGTCAAAGACACCGGGGAACGGCTGCTGGCCCCATAGGTGCGTTGCACACATTGTTCTTTTAGCTGGCTTTCAAAGCATTATGCGTTTCATACCCCCGGGGGTATGAGTTGCATAAATAGCTGATTATGAGTCAAAAGAATCTGGTCTGCGGGGCACCCACTTCTGCGGCTGCCAGAATACAAAAAAAGAGACTGACCCATTAATCATGGTCAGTCTCTTAAATATGGGCATTCCGTTTAGAACGCCAGACCTACCTTCACTGTCAGGGTACTCCGTTTGTCGAAATAATCCTTGTAGGACGTCGGATTCACATAGTTGAATGATGCACCAACGTACACGCCCGTTCTTTGTTTACGGTCAATGTTGGATATCGTGTAGCTGGCATCCAGCGTGAAACCGTTGTAGGAACTGCTCAGGTAGTAGAAATCCATAAGGGCGAACTGCGTGTATGCCACGTTGTTTTCATAGTATCCGCCATAATTGTGTTCCGCATTGGTGTTCTTGTTCAGGAACCCTTCCAGCATAAGCATCAGGCTGCTGCGTTTGCCGGTAACAAAGTTCTTTTTCACGTACGCCTTAACCAGGAAATTATTCACTTCCTGCGTGCTTTCCGGCAGGTAGTAAACGTCTGATAACTTTTCTGCCTGTGCATTGACTCCGAACTTCCAGGAGAAATCACTGCGTCCGTCTTTCGAGATCATGTAATCCAGGCCGAAATTGTGGCTCACTGTTGAATAGTTCGACTTGATGTACTTCCCGTATACGATCCATTCCTGGGATTCATAGGCCGGATTGTAAATCTGGATGTATTCAATCCCGTCAATGCTGCGGTTATAATACTTATAATCTGCAAATAACGAATTCCTGTCGTTAAAGAGGAATTGTGCCCCTGCGGTGGCTGTCCACTCTTTCTTGTTGGTGGTCCCGATGCGTTTGGGCGTCGTATAGGAATTGGTGACATTTTCTGTTGTCTGACGGTATTTTCCAGCGGCTACCACTTTGAACTTCGGGCCTTCATACCCGTATTGCAACCCGCCGCCCAGTGCGTTGGCGTTGAAATTGCGCAAACCGGTAATACTTCCGAAGCTGCTGATCTCCCCTTCCATGAAATAGCCGGGGAACAGCATTTCCCAACCCATCTGGGGTACACGGTAGTTGGAGTTTGAAGCAGCCCCGTCTTCACGGTGCGAGAGATAAACAAAGTCAGCTCCTACAGCGTGCCTGCCTTTAGTCCAGACCAGGGCGGGATTCACACTCAGTTCCGATAACAGCACTTTGGGACGTGGGTCAACCTGCTTGGCGGCAATGCCGTTTTCATAGGTAGCTCCGACTCCCAGGACCAGCTGGTTCCATATAAGGGGCGAGGCCAGCTTCACCTGCATGGAATAATTCTGGTTGATCCATTTGCTGGGATTTGGATCAGCAATGATATAGGGCATGCCGCGCAACGGATCGGACAGCGAAGCATTGTATTTGGCGCCACGCAACACAGACCGGTCGTAATGGAATTCGCCCCAGGCATAGGCACCGCCCAGTGCTTCATAAATTCCGCCACCTTCTGTGTTGAACCGGAACGCATTGTTGTTGTTCCCGCTTTGTACCCGTTTGAATTCCCCTTTTTCTATCTGGTATTCAAAATCGGTGAGAGCATAGTGCCAGGGATTATCCAGGATCGCCCCGGCCACATTGTTGGTATGTCTGAGCCAAAGGCTTTCCATTTTAAGACGATCCACAGAAGCCGGAGTGACCGGGGTCTGAGCCTTGGCTGCAAAATAACTACTTGTCAGGAGTGCCAGGCATCCTATCCATTTGATCATATTCTTTCTCATAGCAGTAATCATTTAAAGGTTATAGATCATTGGCACGGCTCCAGGCGGGGATCTTCTGGCCGTCGCGACGGATGGCCGGCGAGTCGTTCACCTGGAAGTCGTTGGTAGAATTGTTGGTGTCCTGATAGATAGGCGAACCGTTGGCGCGTTGGCCAATAACCTTACGTGAAACCGATTTGCCGATATAGGTGGTTTCCACAGAAGTGCCTCCGGCATCTACAAAGCCGGGTATGCGTTTCATATTGAGCGCACTCATAGAGGTAAGCAGTTCAACCCCGTCCAGAACTGCGTCTGCAGGGATCTTGGCATACCTTGTTGAAGAGGGGCCTATCACCCTTTGCCAGTGTCCTTCCTGTTCCCAGTAAGCTTTATTCACTACTGCGTCGTCTATCCTGAAGAGGCAGAAAGCTGCACCGAATACCGAGGTCAGCCACTGCATGCTGTTGGGACTCCACCAGAAGATATAGGGCATATCGGGACAGTCGGGATTCCCACGAAGGGCATTCCCTGACCAGCATTCCCATTCGCTCATGGAATTGTCATACGAAGCCGGATTATTGACTTTGTGGTTGATAGCCTCCTGGGCTATGACCACCGATTCTCCCGGCTGGAGGGGGTATTGCTTCCCGGTGCCGGGGAATTGCCAGATAACAAGTCCGTATACGAAATTTTCACGACCGTCTTCTTCGGGCCACGAGGGCAGGTTGGTGGTGGCAATGTTCGGGTGAAGCTGTGCAAAGCAGAGACCGTCAAGGTAGAAGACTTCATCTCCATTATTGTAGATGGTGTAGGTTTGGTCCCGGAAATAATACGGAGCCACCCCGCAATAGTATATTTCGCTGAACATGACCGATCCCACTTTTGCCGGACGGATGTTAATGGTATATTGGGGATTGGAAGTTGCTTCCTGTGGGGTAATGTCTGTGGTGAATGGAACATTCAGTGAAGAACCGTTCAGCCGGTACGTACCCTTGGGATTGGTGACACTTCCCGAAACATTTACTGCGTATACACCGGGAGTGAGGGAGCAGGTGACAATATTGTTGTCCCCCACCACACTCTTGAAGGACGACCCTTCCTGGTAATTGATGAAATTCACTTCCAGGCCTTTGGTCTGGAAAGACGGATCGGGTTCCGCTTCTCCGCTGTAAGGGACAAAACCCGTCACGGCATTTACTTTATACGAAACCGTTATCATATGGACTTTCTCGGCTTCATTGGCTTCCTGCATCATTTTGATACAGGAAGTGGCCAGACAAGAGAAAAGGCATACGACCGCGCTTAATAAAAATATCTTTTTCATATCGTAGTCTCCCTTTATTTAATTTTTGCCGTTAACTGCAATCCGAAGAAGAAGACGTTTGCATTCCTTCTCTTGTATGAACCGGGATGAATCTGGCTTTCATACAACGGTGTGCTGCGAAACATATTCTGTGCATAGAACGAAACATCCAAAAAGTCTCCAAACTGTTTGGTTACGTTAAAGTTGAAGCAGATGAGCGGTGGCAGTGTAGGCTCTATCAGCATGCGCATGTCGCTCACATCATTCCTGCGATCTATCCCGGCAAATTCAGCGGACTTTGCAGGATCGTCAAACCATGCAGGATCGAAATCATATAGTTTGCCATCCTGACGAGATATGTAAGCCACGGGAATGGTATCGTTCCCATATGTCTGCCAGGCTTTTTCACCCCATACCACATTGGCGGTCAAAGAAACGACGAACCCCAGTTCCGGGATGTTGTGGGTAATGATCAGGTTGGTGGAGAAGTTCCTGTAATGCGTGGTACCGTTCACATCACCATCAAATACCCCCATGTGCGGGTATTGGTCATAAGAGGTGGATTTGTTCTTGTTCCAGAAGGAATATCCATTGCGGTAATCTTCCGATTCATACCAGGCGCCGTTCAGGATGAACGAGGTGCGGATAGCGTCGATACGGCCGAAGTTGATGTCGAATTCAATCCCCTTCTGATGGTGCACGCCGTTATTTGAGGGCTGGGAATAGCTTATCAGGTATTGGTAGGTTGTGGGGACCTTAAGTGCCGGCAACGACCCGTCAGCCGGATAATCGGCTTGTTTCAGGGCCGGATATATGGTCAGGGGAACGCTCTTGAAAGTATTGATACCTTTACTGAAGGTATACCCGTTTTCACCGGCTTCCTTGTATGCGACTACGGAATAGGTCACCTGTCCTATCTTCCCGCTCAGGCCCAGTTCGATCTTTTGTGTTTTGGCCATTTTCAGTTCTTCGTTCTCTGTATCGAAGATACGTGTGGTAATGACCTGGAAGTGCTGGTCTGCTGTCCCGTAGGAAGATGTGGAGTTGTCAAAGTTCAGCAGGTCAAAGTATGCTTTGTCCGGATAAAGGTATGCCAGGGTGGGTGCTTTGCGGGTGATCCCGAAGGCTGCATTCAGCGTCAGTGCCTTGGGAAGGATATCAATGGATGCATTCACGCGGGGAGAGAAACCGCCGCCAAAATTCAGCACGTGGTCATAGCGGATACCTGCGGAAATTTGCAGGTGCCGGCTGGCAAATTCCCAGTCAAAATTCTCCTCAGCAAAAAGGCTGAATTGGTTCACAAACGGGATTTCCTTGTAGGAACGTTCACGCTGTGTGGCATCGGTGTAACTTACAGAGCGGTATGGCGGGTTGAGCGGGTCGAATATCTTCCCTTCCCCTATGTTGCCGTCACTCTTGAAATCGGCCCCGATCACCATGCGGTGGCTTGTCGGGCCCAGGTCTCCGGCGAAATTGGCTTTTACCTTGGCAAAGGTATTGAGCTCCCTTCCGTCAACAGTATAATCATACTTGTATTGAGAAGGCAGCGTCCAGGCAATGGAATATTCCTCACCGGCTGGCACGTTGGTTACCAGGTTGCCGTTCACGTCGTATATTTTGTTGCCATGGATACTGGAAAGAACAGCGCCGTCATGTTTGGACAACGAATAGGCTACCGTTGCATTGGTGGCCTCGTCATAGAAGTAGCTGTCGCGGTCTGTATAGGCAAACTGTATATTGTATTCCATGCTTTTGAAGAAGTTGCGGTTGAATGTGAAGGTTCCCCTTGTGTTGGCGCGGATACCCAGGTCGTTCTGACGCTGTATGGTCACGTCCTGCTCGTCATCGGGATTGGGTTCTCCTTTGTCCAGGGCCGAGAGGAAACTCACCGAGGTGTTGGTGTACCATTTGCCGATGGTGTTGGAATAGCCTATCCGGGCTGTAACACGGCGGAAAAAATCATATCCTTCCCTGGGGTCGGAGACGCTGTAGGAATAGTCGCCGCTATAGTTCAGGCTCCCCGCGTTTTTACCCAGGTTCACCCCGTGGGTGATGGTTCCCTGGTACAGGTTGGGATTGGTGTTGAACTTGATGGACAGCGGCTGGCGGCCTGTCTTTGAATTCACAATGATGGCCCCTGCCGTGATATCCCCATATTCTACGGAAGGCACTCCTCGGATAACCTCAATCGATTCAATGTTGTCTGTAGTGATGGTACGCAGGTCCACACCTATGGAAGGCGTGGTCCCGGAGGTGCTGGGTGTCGATCCGCCAATGGCCGATGAAAGAATCTGCATGTTGGCGTTGTTCGATATGGGCGCCCCGTCCATCAGGATGGCCGTTCCCAGGCTGCTGCCCCCGCGGATTGAAGCGGTGGTGACAGAGGTCAGATCGGACTTCACGGTGGCAGCACCGGGCAGTAACGACATGACATCGGCCAGTGAGGTCAGCTGCATGTGTTCCATGGCCGTTTTGTTGATCTTGGATGCCGTGGCGGCACCTGCCTTGTTGGACTCGGCGGTGACAACAATTTCTTCCAGCCTGAAGTTCGAGACCAGCAGTACGAAATCGAGCACCTGCTGTTTTGATAGGTCAACCTCTATGGTCCGTTCTTCCAGGCCCAGGAATCGGGCTGTGACCTGCAGATTACGCGCCGGTAGGTTGTTGATCACATAGTGCCCGTTTTCATCTGTAGTCACTGCTATGCTTAACGAAGCAATGCTCACAGAGGCATACGGCACAGGAAGCTTTTGGTCTTCATCCATTTCGTAGACATACCCTTCCAGGGTTACGCCCTGCCTCCTCTGTGCCTGCAGCGTGAAAGTGCCGGCCAACAGGAAAAGCAGCGTTACGAATGGAATCCACATCTTAAGTTTTTTCATTACTCTTGTTTTGTGCTTAGGTTATTGCAAAATATATATGTTGTTGGTTAATTGTTTTTCAGGCGTTTTATGGTTTTCACCATTTCGGCCCGCAGCGCTTCGGGCAGCCCTTTCTGCCTGAGTTGTTCCTCCAGCGCTCCGGCTATCTGCATTCTTTGTGCCGAGTTATTGAACCAGCCAAGCGCCTCGGCCATGACAACACGCAAATCGGCCGGTTGTGCAGCATCGGCAAGAAAACCGAGAAGTTCCGGGATCCTGAAATGCTGCGGATTGTTGCGCAGATAGCGGATTCCCGCTTCATCAAGGTTAGGATTTGCCAGTTCGGCACCACCTCCCACCAGGGCCGGGTCAAAGACCTCCAGTGCTGTTTGAGCCGCATACTGCACGCGTTGTGTTTCATAAGCCCCGGCCTGGAGTGATTTCAACGGTTCAATGAAATCGTTGCAACCCATTTTGCCTGCCATATTGCATGCCTGGCGGCGTATGTTTTCATACGGGTCGTGGAAACCGCGCATAATGATTCCTTTGGTATGTTCGTCCGCAAATTTTGCCGACAACACAAGTGCCTGCAGTCTGACAATGTAGGAGTCATCCCTGGTGAAAATCTCTTCCAGTCCGGCAGAGGTCATGCATCCCATTCCCGTCAATTGCTTGATTGCCATGGCCCGTTGCATGGGTTCGCCGGCCTGAAGGAATCCGCGCCAGTAGGCTTCAGGAGCTCCTGAAGCCAGTGCACGGTTCCATTCATCTGCCCTGTCACAGGCTGTGAAACGGTATGTGGGGTCGCCCAACATGTGCGATTCCAGCGTTACCACTTCCTTCTGCCAGAATCCCAGACGGATGCCCATACCCATGTAACCAATGAGCTGGTCTGCAAACTTGTCCTGCAGCACGTTCACCGTATTGCCCTGTGCTGTAACCGTTTGACTTCCGGGCACAAAAAGGTAAGAACCCGCTACATATCCCTCTTCGTGGAATGATCCGTTATAACAGGCATTCAACATGACCATCCTGGCTCCGGGTTTGAGTTTTTTCAGATCTTCCAGGACAATGTACCGGTCGGCTTCATCGCTGGAATCCTTCACGGCATAGGCCGTCAGCGTGTCCGGATGGAACATGATGGGATCCAGATGGTACATGTCGCAGTTCATCTTAATGAATTCCTGCTGGTCTTCCGGGTTTTTGCATCGTTTGTACTGCACGCGCAACAAGTGCTTGAGCCACCCAATATTTTCTTTGAAAGTTTGGGCCGGGTAATCCCCGTTGATGTACTGTGTGTCCGGGGCCCCGTGTTCATAAAAAGCCAGAAGGTCTGTGCCCGGCCGCTGGATCTGGTCATATAGCAAGTACTTTATCACAGGATCCTGCCGGAAATTGAGGAACGTATTCCCTGAAGCAGAGGCAAATGCCAGTGGGAAATATTCGCTAAAGACCAGCGCATACTGGCGCCATGCCGTCAGGCAGTCTGAATTGTACCCTTCACCTGCAAAATGTATGAGCCTGTCAAACGGGTTCGTTTCCTTATGGGCCGCCACTACCTTTTGCAGGTAGCCCCGCAGCAGTTCGAAACGTTGTGCATTGTCACCACCGCACAAGTCGTCGGGTACTTTTATCCGTGCCGAGTAAATGGCTGGCCGCAGCTGCTGCGTTCCTTCCTCCGAGAGCCAGTAGTAATGCCACGAAGGTTCAACACTATCTTGCTTTATGTAATTGAATTTCAAATCAAAGCAATCGTAGAACCGGTCCGAAGGAACGGAACATTCGTTCCATGGAAACCGGTTCTGGTTCATCTTGAAAGCCGTCGTGAAGTGCTGGCCTCCCAACACGCGTGCCACGGGGATTTCCCCTACCAGCACTATGCCTTCCAACCGTGGCTTGCGTTTGTACAGCTTAAGGATACCGGCTTTTACCTGGTCCGGCGTCTGCCAGTCCCCTGTCACAATGACGGCGGGTAACCCTTCTGCGTCAAGAACGGCCTTGTAGGCATCAACTTCTGCCTTGCATGCGTTATATGAAGCCTGGTCTATTATGATGGCGAACGAGCTAGCCGGACGTTTGTCCGGTACAGCTCCGGCAGTAAAACCAAGGGCAAGGAAACAAATAACCAATACAATTTTTTTCATACTACTTCATATAAGCGGATAAACGGTAAATGGTTTTCTGCAGTTCGTCCCGCAGTGCCGGATCGGTTGTGGTGCTGTCTGCCAGCAATTCATGGCATGCCTGCACTATGTCTGCCCGGCGGGGGGCCCTCACGTACCAGCCTAAGATTTCGGCAAGCTGAATACGGAACCCGGCATTGGTCTGCGTATCACATAAAGCCTTTATCAGAGCATCCACAAGCTGGGGGTAGGGATTGTTACGTAAAGAATTGGGATACCAAGACTTTTCCGCCCCGGGATCCAGGTAATTTACAATCTGTTTCCAGCAGGCTTGCTTCATGCTTTCTCCACTCTCTATCATCCTGTTCACCTGGTCCAGATAAGCTTGCTTGTCGTGCAGGTAACCGGCCTTGTCTACGGCTTCTGCAAATTCCTGTCGCAACAGTCCGGTGTCAAAATGACCCGCCACGAACGACACGTTATGAAGCACCCGGACAGACTGTACGTCATCCATATAAGTCTTGACTACATAGGGAATGAATTCGTCCAGCCCCACTTTTCCCATGTAGTAAATGGATTTGCGACGGATGAATTCATAAGGGTCCGTACTGCCCTTTTTCAGCAGTTGGGCATACAGTGGCGTATCGTAATGGGCCAGCAGGTGCATGCACTGCAGGCGCAGCATATAGGAAGGACTTTCACAGAATGTACTGTACAACAATTCAGGCATGCCGGGATAAGACAATTCATGCAGTTTGTAGAGCGCAAGTCCCTTCAGGTCATACTCGGGAACCGTCTGCAGTTTGTCCAGCCAATAGACTGGATCCGATGCGTAAAAATCAATATCCGGACTGTCTTCTCCGGCAAAGCGGAAGGTCGGGTCTCCAATGATGTGGGATTCAAGGATGTTCACATTCCTTGCCCACTCACCTATCCGGCAACCCGCTGCCAGCAGTCCCATAAGATCAGAGGAAGATTTGTCCTGCAGCACGTTCACCGAATTGCCGAAGCAGGCAATCGTGCCGCTTCCTTCTGTCAGGATATAGCGGGTGGCAATGCAGTCTTCTTCACGAAAATCGGCGTTGTAACAAGCATCGAATATCACCATCCGGGCCTGCGGCCCGATGTTGGTAACATCGTCCAGCATAATTCCCTGCGCAGCATCATACAGTGAATCCTGCTCTCTTATGGCCGGATCGAAATACGTGGCTGTCCAGGTGGAATCAAATCCGTACTCCTTTTCGATCCTGCGCATGTAGTCGGTCATTTCAGAGGAACCTTCCGCAAACTTGCGGAAGCGCACCTGTTGGGCCATCAGTGAGCGCATTGACCTCTGCCCATCGGCAAAGTAAGCTTCTTCATGTGTGGCAGGCGGATTGCCTGTGAGGTACTGGCGCTCGGGAACCCCGTGTTCATGGAAAAGGAACAGGTCCACCTCTTTGCGCTGCAGTTCGCCGGTCAGCACTTCTTTAATATTTTCTGGATACATGTAGAACATGTACAGTTTGGCGGTTTCTGCCGTGCGAAAAGCCTGCGGGAACTGTTCCTTCAGGGTGATCTGTTCATCTTTCCAGGCAGACAGTGAATTTGAAAAAGATCCTTCTCCCGTGTATGAAACCAGACAATCCGCCTTATTGGCCTGTGCCTTCTCAGCTACTACCTTTTGCAGGTAATGACGTATCTGGGCGTATCCTTCCTCACCGGGCAGCGACGGCTTGATGCGCCCTGAATAAATATCACAGGTTATTTCCTGCGGGCCACGGCCGCTCAGGTTGTAATAAAAGAACAGCGGCTGCAGGCTGTCCTGCTTCAGGAAATCAAACTGCAAGTCAAAATCGTCATAGAAGCGGTCAGAGGGCACCGATGATTCGCGCCATGAAATGGTCTGGTCCATCTTGAAAGCCGAGGTCATGTGTTGTGCCCTTCGCACCATGGGAATGGGAACCTGCCCCACAAAGACAGCCCCTTCCAGCGCTTTGTGCCGGTAATATTTCGCCAGTTGCGCCTTCACCTGCTCCGGTGACTGCCAGTCTCCTGCCAGTACATACCCGGTGAGTCCGTCATTTTCAACGGCCTGGCGATAAGCCTCGATCGCTGCCTTGCAGGCCTGGTACGTGGCATTGTCTACCACAATGGCAAAGCTTCTACGGACGGGCATTGGCGTCACTTCTATTGCTTTTCCGGTCAGCCGGCCAATGGTTTTGGCCAGTTCGTTCTTTACCGCCGGATCCTGTTCTGTGGCATAGATTTCCCGGCAGGCGGCCACAATATCGGCTTTACGGAAAGAGAACATATACCATCCCAGCGTTTCGGCGGTTGTAACACGTTGCTCCGGTTTGCGTGAGGTGTCGCGCAGGAAGGTGAGCAGCGCATCTACCATTAGCACGTTCTGCTTGTTGCGTTGCGAGGGAATTGCCCATCGTAGTTCTTTATCGGTGGCATCGGGTTTGGCTATGACGGCCAGGTCTTCATCGCGCGATTTCTGTGCATACTGCAGGCTGCCCAGCAATGCCTGGAAGCTTTCATCGGTTGGCCAGAGCGGATTATTTGCCCGGTAAGCCATCGCAGCTGCTTCAAAAGTTGCATAAGGCACCTGTTCAAACACTTCGCCCAAGTGGAAGTTCACCCGTACAGTAGTCGTAGGGTCAAAATATATCTCCATGACCGGCTCCAGCAGGTCTTCATCGCCCATCAGGTTGACTGTGAGCGCTCCCATACGCTGCAACAATTCATGGTCATCATGAAGGGCGGCCAGTACGGCTGGTTTCAGGTTGGCATCGGCAATTTTCTTGTTTAATGTAAAGGCTTCCAGCCGCACCATCGGACTGGGATCGGACTGCTGTATGGCCAGCAACTCGGCAGAAGAAATGGCATTATTTCGATACAGCATTCTTAAAGCCAGGGCTTTAAAGTCCCCTGTGGCAATGGACAACTGCTGGCGCCAGAAAACCGGGTTCTCTGCCTGCTGCCGGATTTCCTTATCCAGGCAGGATGTGCCGCTGGTATTGGCGAACGCATAGGTGGCATCGCCAAGCAAATGCAGTTCCAGGGTCATATTCATTTTAGCCCAGTTACCCACACAGACACCTCCCTGCAGCAGCCCTATCATTTCGTCGGGCCATATATCCTGAAGGCTGTTAACGGTATTGCCCCGTGCGACTATCGTATTGCCTTCCTGGAACAGGTATCGTCCGCCAATATAGTCGTGGTAATAGAAAGAACCGTTGTAACAGGCGTCAAACATTACGAATTTTGCCTGTGGTGTATAGCCCGCCATGTCTTCCACGCTCAGATTCATGCTGGCCGCATAGGCTGAATCCTGCCGGATGATTTCCGGGTCAAACGCACCCTGGAACCAGCTGTCTGTAATGCCGTATTCAGCCTTGTATTCCTCTTTGGTGGCGGTTGTGTCTTTGGAACGGCCCAACCTGCTACGTACAAAACGTTTCAGGTAGTCAAACGCAGATTGAATGCCGTTAATCCTGGAAGCCCCCAGGTATTGGGTGTCTTCCGATCCGTGGTGGTGCAGAATGGCCACATCCAGACCAGGGTCAGACATGGCTGCCTTTATGCGGGGCCTGACCACATTATCGAAATCGTAATTGATAAAATCAAAACGGTAACCGGGAATCGTTCCAAACCCCGCAAATTGCTGCCGCAGACTCCAGGCTTCGTCCAAACGGGCCAGCATGGAATCCGAATTGTACCCGTTCCCGGTAAACAGGAGCACCTGGTCAATGACCTCTTTTTGTGCCTTCATACGCACTACTTTTTCCAGGTAGGCCGTCAGCAGGGCATGCCGGTCGGCTCCGGGTATCTCCGGGACCACAATGCGTGAAGAATATATATCGCAGGAAATAGTGTGGGGGGAATCGGCCCTGAGGGTATAATAATGATAATTCGGCTTTTCCTCATCCGCCCTGATGTAGTCGAACCGCAAATCAAAATCATCATAGAAACGATCCGAAGCCACCGATGATTCTTTCCAATCCCTGTCCTGGTCCATCTTGAAGGCCGAGGTCAGGTGCTGCGCATCGCGCACCATGGCTATGGGCACGTCGCCAATCAATATGGCCCCTTCCAGGTTTTGGTCCAGGTACAGATCATACAGCCGGGCACGCAGGGAATCGGGATGGTGCCAGCGGTCCAGAAGCAGGACCGTCTGTTTGCCTCCCTGTTCAATGGATTGCCGGTACGCTTCTATGGCTGCACCCGATTCTTTGTAACTAAGAGAATCGGTGACAATAGCCACACAGGTAAGAGCAGTTAGTATAAAGTGCATAAAAGGAATTAATTGATAGTTATAAATTTTTTGCTTTAGTCTGCCAGGCAGATAAAAGGATTGTAAAAACTTAGCATGTATGGTTGCCCGGATCAGCACGCGGGA
>ERZ724511.146-NODE-146-length-26014-cov-6.595131_pt1 | contig 26014 bp, 22 predicted proteins | sample MGYA00376044_ERZ724511 | MGnify/ENA primary metagenome ERZ724511 (study PRJEB28724, sample SAMN07190887) | wastewater metagenome | isolation source: effluent of sewage treatment plant in Hong Hong | place: USA: Christiansburg, Virginia | collected 2016-03-01 ...
CCTGCTTCGGCAATTCGCGCGATTTACCGTTTTCATCAATTGCTACATAGGTTAATTTCGCTTCGGTGACTTTGATGTAACTGCCTTGGTTGAAATAACGCTCGGCAAACACCTCGACCCGCACGGTGACCGAGGTACGACCCACGCGATCAACCTTCGAGAAGAACGACAAAATATCCCCCGTGCGCACCGGATGTTTGAAGACAAATTCGTTCACCGCCACCGTCGCCATGCGCCCTTGGATGTAGCGGGCGGGCAAAATGGACGCGGCAATATCCACCTGCGCCATCACCCAGCCGCCAAAAATATCGCCATTGCCATTGCAATCTTTGGGCATGGGAACGACTTTTAGCACCAATTCGGCATCGTCTGGGAGCGTGGTTGATAAAGATGAATCGGTAAATGGAGTAGACATAGGACAATCCGGTTAAACAAGAAATCAAAAACACCCTACTGTAACGAATGTAAAGAATTCGAGTTTTATCCTATGCGCCGATTTTCCAATCCCTCTGCTGCTTCTGCCCCTGATCCGTTTGACCGTAGCGTTCCCCGCTCGGACTGGAACACCATGCAACGCCTCTTTCCCTATCTATGGGAATACAAATGGCGGGTGGTGCTGGCACTGTGCTGCATGGTGGGCGCAAAGCTCGCCAATGTGGGCGTGCCGCTGCTGCTGAAAAATTTGGTTGATAGCATGAACATCACGCCCAACAGCCCGCAAGTGGTGCTGGTGGTTCCAGTGGCGTTGTTGCTGGCGTATGGAACGCTGCGGCTTTCCACCACCTTGCTCAACGAATTGCGCGAGCTGGTTTTTTCCAACGCCACCCAAGGCGCGGCGCGAAAAATTGCCCTGCAAACGTTTGAACACCTGCACGCCTTGAGCCTGCGCTTTCACCTAGAGCGGCAAACGGGCGGCATGACGCGCGACATCGAACGCGGTACGCGCGGCATTGAATCGCTGATTTCGTTTTCATTGTTCAACATCATCGCCACTTTCATCGAAGTGCTGCTGGTGCTGTCGATTTTGGCGGTAAAGTTTGATATTGGGTTTGCCGCCATCACGCTCACGGCACTGGCGTTTTACATTGTGTTCACGGTCAAAATCACCGAATGGCGCACCCAGTTTCGCCGCCAAGTGAACGATTTTGATTCCGCCGCCCACACCAAAGCGGTGGATTCGCTGCTGAATTATGAAACCGTCAAATACTTCAACAACGAAGCCTTTGAATCCCACCGCTACGATGAAAACCTGCAACGCCTCCGCGCCGCGCGGCTGAAAACGCAAACCACGCTGTCGATGTTGAATGCGGGTCAGCAGCTCATCATCGCTATCGGCTTGGTCGCCATGCTGTGGCGGGCGACCCAAGGCGTGGTCGATGGGCGCATGACGCTGGGCGATTTGGTGATGGTCAATGCGTTCATGATTCAGCTTTATATTCCGCTGAATTTTCTGGGCGTGATTTACCGCGAAATCAAACAAAGCCTGACCGATTTGGACAAAATGTTCACGCTGATGGAACGCGAGCGCGAAATCGCCGATACACCCGATGCCCCACCCTTGAGCGTGGTGGAAAGCGATGCCGCGATCGTCTTTGAAAATGTCCGTTTTGCCTACGACTCCAATCGTCCGATTCTGCACGGCATCAGTTTCACCGTTCCGGCGGGTAAAACGGTGGCGGTGGTGGGTTCATCGGGCGCGGGTAAATCGACCTTGGCACGCTTGCTATTCCGCTTTTACGATGTGACCAACCCCGAAGAAGGCGGACGTATTTTGATTGCCGGACAAGATATTCGGCACGTTACGCAGGCGAGTTTGCGGCAAGCGATTGGCATCGTGCCGCAGGATACGGTGTTGTTTAACGATACGGTCGAATACAACATCGCCTACGGTAAGCCCGATGCTGCACACGCGCAAATCCAAGAAGCGGCACAGGCGGCGCATATTCACGATTTCATTGCCAGTACGCCCAGTGGCTACCAAACCTTGGTGGGCGAACGTGGTTTGAAATTATCGGGCGGCGAAAAGCAACGCATTGCCATCGCCCGCACGCTCTTGAAAAATCCGCCGATTTTGATTTTTGACGAAGCCACCAGCGCCCTCGATTCCGCCAACGAACGCGCGATTCAAGCCGAGCTGCAAAGCGTTGCCCAAAATAAAACCACTTTGGTGATCGCCCACCGCCTATCCACCGTAGTCGATGCCCACATGATTTTGGTGATGGAAGCCGGAAACATCATCGAACGCGGCACGCATTCCGAGCTACTGGCACAGCAAGGCAAATACGCCCAGATGTGGGCGTTGCAGCAGGCGGGGGAGTGATTGAAATTAAAAACCAGCGGCGGCGGCTTGTGCTAATAAACCATCGGTTGTTCCAGCCAATGCCAAGGGCTGACCGTTTAAGCTATAAACAATCAAGCCATCCAATACCAGCAAGCACGATTTACTGGCAGGGTAATAACGGCCATAGCTACCCGGAACACCGGCCGGGCAAGTAGGGTTCATGGTGGAAGGTGTGGGTGTTCCCAAAGTACCACCCGTTAAGACTTCTGCCCATTGAAAAATACGGTCTGCCGCCGTAATCTGATGGGCTGGTACACCGCTCCCCATTGGAAGTTTCATAAAACTAACCTCGGCTTGTCGGGTGATGTTGCTCTTGCCATCCGAAACCTCAACCGTCAGTGAATGCTCCCCTGCTGGCAAACCTCCCACGCTAGCGAACAAGGAATGCGTGCCATTCTTTAAACCTTGGGCGGTGGTGATAACGGTTGAACCCGCACGTACTGTTACCGACATGGCATCTCCATCCGCATCGTTCAACGCCAATGTCAGCGGCAAAATGTACTGGGACATGGGAGTCGAACGAAGTTCCGTGCGCCCCACATAAAAATGCCGTGGAGTCGGAAACTCCAATGGATCAATGCGCAGGTAACGAATCTGGCCCGTCCAAGTGCGGGTGGAAGCGGGTTCATAGACCACCTTACTCATATCCAGCCAATAACGTTGTAAACCGGGCATGAGAACAATATCGTCCGTAGTGAGACCCGGATCCGTATCATCTTTTTTCCATGCCACACGCCCTACCGCGCCTTTGGTGAGTTCATCTTGGCTCGCGGCATCCATCGGCACATACAGATCAAACCCTAACCAGCGGTAGGTATCTGCCGCAATCGGCTTGGTATTTTCTTGAAAGACCAAAAAAGCTTGGGGGTCGCCCTCGGTATGTCCCGGTGCTGCGGGGAGTGAACTGGCGTGGAAAAATTGTCCCGTCGCATTGATCTCAGGAATTTGTGTCACATATTCCCAACCTGCCAAATTGCTCAATGTTGGTTGTTTTACCTGATCTTTATTCAAAAGCCACGATTTACCTTGTTCTACCAAGGCGTAATCGTCTCCGGTCGTGAATCCGGGTGACACAATTTGAACCGTGGGTCGGGCATTGATAACGAGGGGTTGGCTATTGAATGTTAGTGTTTCCTGCGCCCCACTGGTCGTGGTGAGCGTGACACCATGCAAGGTAAAGGCGAAGCCTCCTGCGGCATTCGGGCCATTCAAGGGATCAATGCGCAAGGCTTTTACGAGTCCTTGCCAGTTCGCCGAATTGCCTAAGTCAATGCGGTACGTTTTACGCCCTTGCTGCACGGGGGTAAAGGCACTGGGGTGGCGTACCGTGGCGGGTGCATCACCCCACCACACGACCAAACCCGATTCTTGGTCGGGTACATTGGTTAAAGTCATATCAATAGCGATATGACGGTATTTACTGGCATCAATTGGACGAAGATTAGGGACATCCAACAAAATAAAAGGATCGGGATTATTGGTAGATGCCGTGAGTCCTTTACTGTCCACGCTCACCACATTGATGCCACTGGTCACCAGCGTATCGGATAAGACACTGAAATCCCATGCTTTACCACGCTGGGTTAAACCGTAATCGACATCGGCAAAAGGTGCGATTTGGTAGCTTCCAGCGGGCAAACGGGCAACAGAAACCATGCCCGAAGCAGCAGGTAAAACCGTGGTGACGGGATTGGTCGATCCGGTTGGCAGCACCTGTGCCAATACATGGGTTTTTCCCGATGGGATGGTGATGGATGCCGATGCACTCTTATCGTGATACAACCTTGCCCAATCCATCTTGAAAGGGACAGCACATCCTACACAAGGATCAATGCGCAAACCAAATAATTCACCCGCCCATGCACTGCCTTTAGAAGGAGTCAACGCGGCAAGGTCAAAATCATACAAATGCCACCCCGGATAAACAGGGAATAACGCGCTTTCGGAATACGCTGCATCAAATGCCGCCACCGTGCTACCACCCTTGTGCCACACCAAGCGCCCATTGCTGCTTCCGGGTAAGGTAGATTCCGGCAACCACATTAAGAACGATAAGCGGGTGTAGGTGTTGGCATCAATCGGTGCTTGTGCCAAATTTTGGGGAACAAAAGCCGATGGAATAGGGGGAAACTGCAACCAAAAATGCGGATCGCTATCACGCGGGGTGGCATTCATCACACCATTGCTGACGGTTGCTGCCGCTAAATTGTGCGTCCACAACAAGGGAAAAACATCCGATTGGCTCGCCATATCCCATGCGTTGTGCAGTTTTTGGGTTGCGTGGTCAGCACCTTCAGGAACCATTTGTGCCTGAGCCTGCATTGCAACCGCACAAACTCCTACCCCTAAAACCTGAAGTGCAACCGCAAGCGACCGCCGAGGAAATGCTGGAAAAAATGGCATACTGGATATTCCTTGAATATAAATGAATGATGGTGCAAAAAACCATTCTATCCAGTAAAAACCACTTAAATCGCCACCATTTCCCGCACACCCTTGGTTTCCATTTCATGCCCTTTGCCTTGGGCGATGACGGCTCCGCGTTCCATGACGATGTATTGGTCGGCGAGTTCTTCGGCAAAATCGTAATACTGTTCGACCAGCACAATCGCCATATTGCCGCGATTCGCCAGCATCCGAATTACGCGCCCGATGTCCTTGATGATGCTCGGTTGAATGCCCTCGGTCGGCTCGTCCAAAATCAGCACTTGTGGCTGCGGCGCGAGTGCGCGGGCGATTGCCAATTGCTGCTGCTGACCGCCGGATAAATCGCCGCCACGCCGTTGCAGCATTTGCTTCAGCACGGGGAATAAATCGAATAATTCAGACGGAATGGGGGTCGATGCGCTTTTGTACGCCAAGCCCATGCGCAGATTTTCTTCGACCGTTAGACGGGCAAAAATCTCGCGTCCCTGTGGCACAAAGCCAATGCCGGCGCGGGCGCGTTCAAAGGGCGTATCGTTGTGAATGGCTTTGCCATTGAGTTCGATGCTCCCATTTTTGATAGCAATCAAGCCCATCATGCTTTTCAGCAGCGTGGTTTTGCCCACGCCGTTGCGCCCTAAAATCACGGTGACTTCGCCCTTTTTCGCTTCCAAACTCACGTCACGCAAAATGTGGGAGCCGCCGTAGTATTGGTTGATATTTTTGACGTTCAGCATTCGTGATTCCTTTGTGATTCTTTTATCGCCCCAAATACACTTCAATCACGCGCTCATCGGCTTGCACTTGGTCGAGCGTGCCTTGTGCCAACACCGAACCGTCGCACAACACGGTCACAATTTCGCTAATCGTGCGGATAAAACCCATATCGTGTTCCACCACCATCAATGAATGTTTGCCTTTGAGCGATAAAAACAACTCTGCCGTGCGCTCGGTTTCATGATCGGTCATGCCGGCTACGGGTTCATCCAGCAGCAGCAGTTTGGGGTCTTGCATCAGCAGCATCCCAATTTCTAACCATTGCTTTTGCCCGTGGCTTAATAATCCGGCTTGGCGGCTAACGTGTTCCGATAGATGAATGGTTTGCAGCACCTCGGACAGCTTATCGCTTTGCGCCGAATCCAGCTTGAAGAAGAGCGATGATTTCACCGATTTATTGGTTTTGAGTGCCAATTCCAGATTTTCAAACACGCTCAAATTTTCAAATACGGTAGGTTTTTGGAATTTACGCCCAATGCCCATTTGCGCGATTTGGGGTTCTTTGTAGCGCAATAAATCAATTGTGCTGCCGAAAAAAACCGTGCCGGAATCGGGTCGGGTTTTTCCGGTGATGATGTCCATCATCGTGGTTTTACCCGCACCGTTGGGGCCGATGATGCAGCGCAATTCACCGGGGGCGATGTCGAGGGAAAGATTGTTAATCGCTTTGAAACCGTCAAAGCTCACGCTGACATCTTCCAAATACAAAATCCGCCCGTGCGTTACGTCCACTTCGCCGGATGCCAAAGCGACGCGGGAGAAACCTTCCCCGCCCGCCGATGCGGAAGTGTTGGAGGCAGCGGCTTCCAGTGTCTCGCGGCGTTTTGCGCCAGCTTCCATCAATTCGGGGGTCATGGTTTTTTAGCCCTTAACTTTTTCACCAAACCCACCACGCCTTCGGGCAGGTAGAGCGTCACGACAATGAACAATGCACCCAAAAAGTACAACCAAAATTCCGGGTAGGCCACCGTCAGCCAGCTTTTTGCGCCGTTCACCAAGAATGCGCCCACAATCGGCCCGACCAGCGTGGCACGACCGCCCACCGCAGCCCACACCGCAATTTCAATCGAATTGGCTGGACTCATTTCGCTGGGGTTGATGATGCCCACTTGCGGCACATACAACGCACCCGCCACACCGCACATGATGGCGGAAATCACCCAAATCGCTAACTTGTAGCCTACGGGTGAATAGCCGCAGAACATCACGCGCGATTCGGCATCACGCACCGCTTGCAGCACGCGCCCAAACTTGCTTTTCACGATGTAACGCGCCATCAGGAAAAAGCCCAGCAGCGTGAAACCCGTCAATACAAAGAGCGCCATGCGGGTGGAAGGAAGTGCAATGGGAATTCCCGCAAGGCGCTTGAAATCGGTAAAGCCGTTGTTGCCGCCAAAACCCGTTTCGTTACGGAAGAACAGCAACATCGCAGCAAAGGTCATCGCTTGGGTGATGATGGAAAAATACACCCCCTTGATGCGCGACGAAAACGCAAAGTAGCCAAACACCAGCGCCACCAGCCCCGGAACCGCCACAATCAACAACAACGTGGCAGGAAAACTATCGCTCAACGCCCAGTGCCACGGTAATTCTTTCCAGTCCAAAAACACCATGAAGTCGGGGAGCTTGCTGGCGTAATTGCCATCGCTACCGATTTGGCGCATCAAATACATTCCCATCGCGTAGCCGCCCAGCGCGAAGAACAGGCCGTGACCCAAACTCAAGATTCCGGTATAGCCCCAGATTAAATCCATCGCCAGCGCACAAATCGCGTAGCACATGATTTTGGCGCACAGCCCGACGGCGTAATCGCTTAAATGAAAAATGCTATCGGCGGGAACGAGTAAGTTCAACACCGGAACCACCACCGAAATGACCAGCAACGCGCTGATCCACGCCGTCCAAGCAGTGCGATTCATGAACATCATGCTTCACGTCCTTTCATGGCAAAAATACCTTGGGGGCGTTTTTGGATAAAGATGATGATAAAAATCAACACGGCAATCTTGGCGAGTACAGCACCTGCCCAGCCTTCAAGGAACTTGGACAAAATGCCCAGCCCCAGACCGGCAAGCACCGTACCCGCCAATTGCCCCACACCACCTAACACCACGACCATAAACGAATCCACAATGTAGCCCTGACCCAAATCCGGCCCTACATTGCCAATTTGACTCAAGGCACACCCCGCCAACCCCGCAATGCCCGAACCCAGCGCGAAGGCGTAGGTATCAATCCGCTGCGTATTCACGCCCATGCAGCTTGCAATCGGGCGGTTTTGCGTCACGGCGCGTACAAACAAACCGAGCCGCGTTTTGCCAATCAAAAACGCCACCCCGCCCAGCACCGCAAAGGCAAACGCCACGATGATGATGCGGTTGTACGGCAACGATAAATTCCCCATGAGCTGAAAGCCGCCGCTCATCCACGATGGGTTTTCTACGCCCACGTTTTGCGCACCAAACACGGTACGCACCAACTGCATCAGCACCAAACTAATGCCCCAAGTCGCCAACAAGGTTTCCAGCGGGCGACCGTAGAGGAAACGCAGCACGGTGCGTTCCATCAAAAATCCGGTGAACGCCGCCGCCATGAATGCAACGGGCAACGCCGCTAACAAATACCAATCGAACGCGCCCACTGGCAGGTATTTTTGAAACACACCTTGCACCACGTAGGTGGCATACGCGCCCATCATCATGAGTTCGCCGTGCGCCATGTTGATAACGCCCATCAGCCCGTAGGTAATCGCCAAACCCAGTGCGGCGAGCAGCAAAATCGAACCCAAACTGATCCCGCTAAACAACGCCCCCAAACGATCCCCCCATGCGAGGCGGGATTCCACCGTGCGCAAGGATTTTTCCAAAGTGGCTTTGACTTTGGGGTCGGTTTCAACTTGCAGCCGTTCTAACAACAGCGTTTTGGTAGCGGCTTGGGAACTGGCTTCCAATAATTGCGCCGCTTCCAAGCGACGCGGCACATCGGCACTGCCCAGCATGGCAGCGGCACGCAATGCGCCCAGACGTTCTTTCAAATCCGATTCTTGTTCGGCGCTATAGGCCTTATCCAGCAACGGAAGCTGGGATTCATCGACACTACCTTGCAACGTAGCCAGCGCTTCACGCCGCACAGCAGCATCGGGGGAAAGGAGGCGGATACTCGCCAGTGCTGCATCCAAAGCACCGCGCATCCGGTTGTTGTTCATCACATCCTGTGCCGAATCGGGGACGGCAACCGCCGCGCCCGTCACCGGATCAACACCCTTGCCATCGACCAACATGACGGGTGTTTCGTGGTTATCGCCCACCAATTTCACCGCGTCTTCCGACAGGGCTTGGATGAAGGCAATGGTCTTTTCATCGGCTTGTGCAAGGGCACTGCGCAAGGCTTCAATCCGCGCATCGCCTTCGCCCACGGTAATGCCTTTTGCCTCGCTCACGCTTAGTGCATAAGCATTGGTAGCCACCAAGAAGATAGCAATCCACGAGAATATTTTGAACAACATATTGCATCTATTCAAGAAACCACCCCTAACCCCTCCTTTCAAAGGAGGGGAATTAACAACCAGCATTCACCCCCTCCTTTGAAAGGAGGGGGCAGGGGGTGGTCTTATTTTTTCGCGGGTTCGTCAGGCTTCTTGTCGTTGCCTTCGATGTACGGCGACCACGGTTTGGCTTTCACGGGTGCGGGTGTTTTCCACACGACATTGAATTGACCGTCGGCTTTGATCTCGCCAATGAATACGGATTTGTGCAGATGGTGATTTTTCTCATCCATCTTGCTGGTGATGCCCGAAGGTGCGGTGAAAGTTTGACCCGCCATTGCTGCAATCACTTTATCGACATCGGTCGATTTGGCTTTTTCAACCGCTTGTTTCCACATATTGATGCCGATGTAGGTGGCTTCCATCGGATCGTTGGTCAAAGGTTTGTCTTTGTGACCGGGGATGTTTTTGGCTTTGGCGTAAGCCGCCCATTTTTTGATGAAAGCAGCATTGGTGGGGTTTTTGATGGATTGGAAGTAGTTCCAAGCCGCCAAATGGCCGACCAGCGGTTTGGTATCCACGCCGCGCAATTCTTCTTCACCCACGGAGAACGCAACCACGGGAACGTCTTTCGCTTTCAAGCCCGCGTTGCCCAATTCTTTGTAGAAAGGCACATTGGAATCACCGTTGATGGTCGAAACCACCGCCGTTTTTCCACCTGCGGAGAATTTTTTGATGTCGGCTACGATGGTTTGGTAATCGCTGTGACCGAAGGGCGTGTATTTTTCGTCGATGTCTTTATCGGCAACGCCTTTGGATTTCAAATACGCGCGGAGGATTTTGTTGGTGGTGCGGGGATACACGTAATCCGTTCCCAACAGAACCCAGCGTTTGGCTGCGCCACCGTCTTTGCTCATCAAATAATCGACAGCGGGAATCGCTTGTTGATTCGGTGCTGCGCCGGTGTAGAACACGTTTTTCGACAGCTCTTCGCCTTCGTATTGCACGGGGTAGAACAGCAAGCCATTCATTTCTTCCACGACGGGCAATACGGATTTGCGGGATACGGAAGTCCAGCAACCGAAAATCACGGAAACTTTATCTTGACCCAAGAGCTGCTTGGTTTTTTCTGCAAACAAAGGCCAGTTGGAAGCCGGATCAACAATGACGGGTTCCAATTTTTTACCCAACACGCCGCCTTTGGCATTGATTTCGTCAATCGCCATGAGAACGGTATCTTTCAACACGGTTTCGGAAATCGCCATGGTTCCCGATAGGCTGTGCAACACACCCACTTTGATGGTGTCCGCAGCGTGTGCAGGAATAACAGAGAGTGCGGACAGAGCCACAGCAGCGGAAAGTGCTTTGAGGGTAAATCGACGTTGCATCAGAAAATCTCCAAACAAAACCAAAAGGAATCAAACCAGAAGGGAACCACCCAACAACAGGCGGCTGCCGAGACTTTCGCAAATAGCGTGCCAACTTGGGAAAAACCCTCGCTTTCCGTTTATTTCGGTATATTTCTTGCTTAAAAATCACCAAAGAGAAAGTGGAAGCTACCGACTATGGAACTCACCCCCCGCGAAAAAGACAAACTCCTGATCTTCACCGCAGCCCTGTTAGCCGAGCGGCGCAAGGCACGCGGATTGAAGCTGAATTACCCCGAATCCATCGCCCTGATTAGTGCGGCGGTGATGGAAGGCGCACGCGATGGCAAGACCGTCGCCCAACTGATGAGCGAAGGGCGCACGGTGCTATCGCGCTCGGACGTGATGGAAGGCATTCCCGAAATGATCCCTGATATTCAAGTCGAAGCCACCTTCCCCGATGGCACCAAACTGGTGACCGTGCATCAACCCATCGTTTAAAACCATCGACATGAAGCAAAATACTATGAAAAAAATAGCTACTTATGCAGGACTGGCGTGCGTTACAGCCGTTTCTGGTATCAATCCTTGTTTCGCCCACGAAGGGCATAGCATGGCGAGTGCATCGCACTGGCACGCTACCGACGCGCTGGGTTTTATCGCTTTTGGTGCAGCGGTGGTGCTGGCGGTGTGGTTTTCCGGTAGAGGCAAATAAGCCATGACCACCGCCCTAATCCCGGGTGAAATCCTCACCGACGACGGCGAACACGCCCTCAACACGCATCGCCGCACTTGCACCATCATCGTGCAAAACACGTCCGACCGCCCCGTGCAGGTAGGTTCGCACTACCATTTTGCGGAAACCAATGGCGCGTTGCAGTTTGACCGCAGCACGGCACACGGAATGCGGCTGAACATTCCATCGGGCTCGGCGGTGCGCTTTGAACCCGGGCAGCAGCGCACCGTGGAATTGGTCGATTTGGGCGGAGACCGTATCGTTTACGGGTTTCGTGGGTTGGTACAAGGGAATTTGCAGGGGAATTGATAGAACCCTAAACCTTAAACACCTTCATGACTTCATCGCCTAGGTGGTTGATAACCTTCACTGCGATGCGTCCACTGTGGGGTTTGGGGAAAGGGCGCGATGTATCGCTGTTCAGCGAATCCCATGCTTCTTGGTTGATTTCTGCTTTGAGCGTGGTTTTTAACGCTTTATACGGATCATTTGCACCCAAAAAATACGCATGGCGCACGAAGAAACTTTCCTCATCGTAATCGGTATCCACAAACCAGCAGGCAATGCCATCCGCACCATCGCTGCGCACTTCGCCTGTGCTGGGGTCAAATACATCCACACCATTGACTTTGACTTGAATGCAATCCTTATCATCTGTACTGGGCAAAATGGTAATGTCGGGTGCGCCAAAAATCACAAATAAATTGCCTTTACCCGTATTCTTTAAGTCTTCTGCCATGTGCAAATCGGCATTCATACGGGCTTTAAGAACGGGAATACGTCCAAGTTTATCGAATTCGTTGGAATGGGCATCGTAATTAAAAGCGCACGCTACCAATACATCAAATCCCCCATCGCCGGCTTCACGCGCTGCGCTCACTAAATCGGGGCGGGATACCGTTCCAAATTCTGGCCCGATAAAAATAGCCGCCCGCTTTTTCGTTTCGCCTTCTTGATAAGAGCCTTCCGCACACACATAATTTCCCGGCCAAGGCGTGAGTGCGGTAAAACTAATGCGATCTTGTTTATGCGCTTGTTGCACGCCAGCGGTACGCAGATTTTCCAAAATAATGGCGGCAAAATCGCGCACACTGGTTCCCTGCCCCACTTCCATTTCTGCTGCGGTGGATTTGGATTGACTACCGTCGATTATTTCATCGTTTTCATCTACTGCCAAAATACGATGGGGTGATAAACTTTCCACCGTAAATGCTCCGGCTACGCGCACTTTCTTTTTATCTTCTTGCGGTTTATCGTAGAGATTTTCAAAATCGGCTTTCGCGGCAATAGAAGCATCTATTTCTTTTTGTCGTGCTATCCGTTCTTGCCACCATTGGGCGTGCAGTTTTTTCGCTTTATCATTCCATTGCAAATTATATTCACGCGGAATTTCCCATTCTTGCCAATTTTTACCCAATTCAGAATTAAGCTGGGTTCTGAGCGGTTCTAATAGGGTTTGGAATTTATCCCAAATCACATCAATCTCGGTATTATTGGCGATAGATTTTAATGTAATATGTGGCACACGCTCATAAATAAAGCCATGCGCTAAATTATTATTTACTTTATCCGCTAATTGATAATAAGGATACCGTGCGCCCATAATACGCGACCGAGCCAATGCCAATGCTACGCGCGAAGTATCAATAGTAATCCACCGCCTTCCCCACTGCTCGGCTACATAAGCGGTTGTTCCACTGCCACAAGTCGGGTCTAAAACCAAATCTCCGGGATCGGTGGTCATTAAAATGCAGCGTTCAACCATTCGCGTTGAAGTTTGCACAACATAAATCATATTTGCTGCACCACCTAAGTCTATCCAAAGATTAGACATAGGCTTTACTGGGTAATCTTGAAAAAATCGCTTGTAGCGTATCGAATTTGTGAGACTGGTAATTCGTTTAGCTTTTGTTAAACGCGACATTCCTACATCATGTGTTTTCCAATGGTCATTTATTCCTGTTTTATAAATTTTTCCCTCAAAGAAGAATGGGTGCTCATTTCCATCTGAATTACCAGAAGATTTAATTGGATCAGGTGAAAAATCATCTTCCTTTCTCTCTTCACGCTCATTATATATAGCTCTAAATTTTGTTAATTCTTTTTTCTTGCCATACCAAATAATAATATCTGCAACATTTCCAATAAAATTACCTACTTGTCCTCCAGTTTTTGAAACAAAAATTTCACTAACAAAATTCTCATCACCAAAAACTTCATCCATTACTGCCCGAACTCGATGCACATTTTCATCCCCAATTTGAACAAAAATAGAACCCGATTCAGTTAATAAATCACGGGCTACCGTTAAACGGTCACGTAAATAGGATAAATAGGAATGAATACCATCGCGCCATGTATCACGAAAGGCTTTTACTTGTTCGGGTTCGCGGGTGATATGGCTGGTATTTCCATCTTTGACATCGCGGCTGGTGGTACTCCATTGAAAATTACTATTGAATTTAATACCATAAGGCGGATCAAAATAAATACATTGGACTTTGCCACGCAAACCCTCGCGCTCGGCAAGGCTTGCCATAACCGATAGGCTATCGCCCAAAATCATGCGATTGGCCCAGTGCGCATCGTGCTGATAAAACTCAGTTTTCGCGTTTTCGTTGGGCAAACCATTGAAATCGGCAAACATATCCGCCATAAAACCTTGCTGCGACGGAGCGGCTTGGGCTTTGGTGGCATCGGTTTGACGCTTCAAATCATCAATCAACACACGGGGATGAACTTTTTCTTGAATGTAAAGCGGTGGTGCATGAACGACCAAATCACTCCAATCCCGAACATCTTTACCCCGCCAAACAAGCTGGGGGTCAAGGTCTTGATTGCGGCGTTCATACGCCACGCGAATGGGGGTTTTATCTTCTTCGCGCATGATGCTTTGGCATTCCGCCGTAGGAATGTTCTTGCGCGTAGCATCATCATGCTTGTGGGATTCCACTTGCAGGGGGGGTTTGGGGGTTCTGGTTGCCATGATATTGCTTTATTCCCAAGCGCAATGCGGGTTAGAAATAGAAAAGCCCCAAGGGTTCGGCACACTCTCAAAATGGTAGAGAGGGCTTACTGCCAAGGGGCGGATGTGGATGTTATTGTATTTTTTCATCTTACGTGAGACTAACTTGACTGACAAATTTCTGACAATTAGTGACTGAAGCGTGAAGTTTATTAGCCATTATTTTGGAAATTCACCATCTGCTCAAATGCCCGCTCCATTGTTTGCCTAAAGTCATCCTGCATCGGATAAACATCGGCAAATTCCACAAATGCCCAACGACCATGCGTCCCCAAGGCGTTCACGCTGGGGAGCCAATACACCTGCATGGTTTCTTTTTTCACTTTGGCATCTTCCCCGCGATAGCCCTTGATTTCAACGATAAGGTTCAAGGGATTTTCTATACCCTGCCCATCATCCACCCGCACAATGAAATCGGGACGGTAATGACGCAATGCACCCGCCATAAGGTAAGGCACTTCAAAACCGAGATTATGATTTTTGACATACGCCAATACGCGCGGATGGGATTCGGCTATGCGGCAAAACTCGGCCTCCCAATCACTATCGGTAATAATCCAATTGAGTTGGCATTTAGGGCAACCCGTGCTGCTGCCATCGGTATTCCAGCGGGTGGTTTTAGAGGTGTTGAAATTAACGTGTCGGGTACTTCCAACGGGGTTATAGGGATCGAATAAAGCACGAATGCTGCTATTCCCTTTTTCAATATGGGAGCGGTTTATTGCAGTGGTAATTTTTTCGCACGCTCTATCTGCCAATATCGGATATAACAGCAAAGCGGGATAGGTTTCACCCTGACAAATCAGGTATTCATCCAACCACGTTTTAACGATGCGTTGAAGTTGCCCAAAAAGGTGTAATTTAAGGTTACCATCCGGGTCACGGTAATGCTTTTCTAGCAGATGTTTGGTCAAGTGCATTGCCAAAGTAGCTTGGCGTATTTCTGCTAAATGGTATAAATTCAAATCCACACCTTCACCAATAATGCCAGCGTTATGGGTGACAGAAGGCCCTACGATTTCAGGTGTAAGCAGCAAACCCGAATCTTCGGTAAATTGCGCATGAATTTTCTCTTGGGGTAATTCCACACGATAACCTTGTATGCGCGGAAAACGAATTTCGAGCGCATCACGTTCGGGTTTAACGGCACGCACATGGATAGTCTCACTCGGCTTTTGGGGCGGTGCAACCACGGGTTCCGCATTGAAATTGAAAGGGATTCCCAATACATCGGCATATTCCACATTGAATAAACCTTGTTCATTGAGTTCGTAAGATTGGCGACGCAATGCCCTGCCGATAACTTGCTCACACAATAATTGGGTTCCAAAGGCACGCACACCGAGTACATGGGTTACGGTGTTCGCATCCCACCCTTCGGTGAGCATGGAAACAGAAACCACACAGCGCACCGATTCGCCCAATTTTCCTACTTTACCGACAGTATTCATCACTTCGCGCAGAATAGCGGCATCGTCTAGGGTTTTACCAGCACGCAAATCATCGGCAAGTTTACCGCCACGTTCCAATATCTCACGGCGAAATTGGGCAATTTCATCGGCAGCAATATGGCGAAAATTATCATCCAATGCCTCGCCGGATTCGAGTTGCTTGCTATCAATCAACAGCGTGCGCGGGCGTGCAATAGGATTACCATGTTCATCAAAATTACGAAATAACGCCAATCGCCCATTTTCTAAACGAGCAGTTCCATCCGTATTTTCACGATAAAAGCCTGATATGTATTCATACACCAATTTGGATGTAGAGGTGTTGTTACACACCACAATAAAACAGGGGGGAACACCAATCCCTTCTTGCTGCCACAACGCAAACGTCTTTTTATAATGACCATAAAGCGCTTCAATTGCCGTTTGCAAACGTGCAGGAATTTTGAATGGGTCTAAACCTTCGGTTTTACCACGCCCTTTTTTTGGCATTTCTTTGCGAATGTTTTCCCATAGGTTGCGAAAAAGCGGTAAATCATCTTTGGTTGATCCGGGTAAATTGTCGGCAACGGGAACGCGTGGCAATTTGACAATGCCGCATTCAATCGCGTCCATCAATGAGAAATCGCTCATCGTCCAAGGGAAAAGCGTACCTTCCACATAACCCGAACCCCGTAAAAAGAAAGGGGTTGCGGATAAATCCATCACCTTGATGATGCCAATTTTGCGACCAACGGCTTCTAAGCCCGCAATCCACAACCGCGCAGTGGCATTATTTTCTTCTGCCTCTTTTTTATCATCTCCCACCAAGCCACCGTTATCAATATCGGCTTTGGGCTTTTCGCGGTAGCAGTGGTGGGCTTCATCGTTCATCACCATGACGCTGGATAGCCCCATCAATTCCGGCATCACCCGTTGCAGCATCTGCCCTTCGGTTTCTCGCGTATCCAAAGCCTCTCCACGCCGCCCTTGCAACAACAAACGCCCACCTTTGGATAATTCCATGCGTTCACGCAGTTTGAAGGAATGGTAGTTGGTGATAACGATTTTGGCTTTACCGAGATCGGTCAACATATCGGTAGGAACCAATTCCCGATGGGCGTAGTAGCTATCGGGATCATGGGGTTGTAGAACCCTCAAACGATCTTTAATCGTGAGTCCGGGCGCAACCACCAAAAAGCCGCGTGTGAATTTTTTGCTCGCCGGATGTCGAACCGCGTTGAGGGTTTGCCACGCAATAATCATTGCCATCACCGTGGTTTTACCTGCCCCTGTTGCCAATTTAAGCGCGATACGCATCAGGTCGGGGTTGGCTTCTTCGTTGGCACTCTCTAGGTGTTGAATAAAATGCGCCGCACTTTTCCCTAAATGGGGTGCTACTTCGGTCAACCAGATAATCGTTTCTACCGCTTCAAGCTGGCAAAAGAAAGGACGCACTCCGCTAAACGGGTGATTGCGCCAATGTTGTAATAAGCGTGCCGTTTCTGGAGTGACGCGCCAATGCGCTGAATCTCGCAAATCTCTCCATTTATCTACCTCAGCACGCACTCCATTGATGATAGAAGAATGGTATTGCTGCTCTTTGGTAGATAACTGACTATCAAACAATAAGTTATCTTGCTCAAGCAGCACCCCTTTTTGTTTTTTTGGCTTGGGTATCGGGGTAATAAATTCTGCCTTACGGCGAGTTTCAACAATGCGCCGTGTAGGTTGCCCGTTGTCATCTAGCTCCCAATGCTGATGGGGATACGCATAAGGTGAATTCAGAATAGGATTTTGAAAAAATAAATGGCTCATAAGTACGAATCAGTATAGAAGAGAATTTTCATAGACATACCTGTTATACAGGCACATTCTTTGCTTAAATTTTCTTTATCAATTCATGAAGGAGCGCCTGATGGCAACCATCGACCGCCGCGCATATGCGGAGATTTTCGGCCCTACGGTGGGCGACCGCGTGCGTCTTGCGGATACCAATTTATTGATTGAAGTCGAAAAAGATTTCACCCTTGCTGCTGGTAGTTATGGCGAGGAAGTCAAATTCGGGGGCGGCAAAACGATTCGGGACGGCATGGCGCAAAGCCAGCGCACGCGCGACCAAGGCGCGGTCGATTGTGTGATGACCAACGCGCTGATCCTCGACCACTGGGGCATCGTCAAGGCCGATATTGGGTTGAAAAACGGGCGCATCGTCGCCATTGGCAAAGCAGGCAACCCCGATACCCAATCGGGCGTGGACATCATCATCGGGGCGGGAACGGAGATTATTAGCTGCGAAGGCAATATCGTCACGGCGGGCGGGATTGATTGCCATATCCACTTTATTTGTCCGCAGCAAATCGAAGAAGCCCTCGCCAGCGGCGTGACCACCATGATGGGCGGCGGCACGGGGCCAGCGACCGGAACGTTCGCCACTACTTGCACACCGGGCGTGTGGAATATCGAACGGATGCTGCAATCCGCCGATGCCTTCCCCATGAACATCGGTTTCTTTGGCAAAGGCAATGCGAGTTTGCCGGATGCGTTGCACGAGCAAATCAACGCCGGCGTTATCGGACTGAAACTGCACGAAGATTGGGGAACGACCCCCGCCGCCATCAGCAACTGCTTGGATGTGGCGGAGGAGCAAGATGTGCAAGTCGCCATTCACTCGGATACGCTGAATGAAAGCGGCTTTGTCGAAAACACCATCGCCGCGACCAAGGGGCGGACGCTGTGCGCGTTCCACACCGAAGGCGCGGGCGGTGGACACGCGCCGGATATTTTGAAGGTGGTCGGGCAAGCGAATTTTCTGCCCAGTTCCACCAACCCGACCATGCCCTACACCCGCAATACGCTGGATGAACACGTCGATATGCTGATGGTATGCCACCATTTGGACGCAGGCATTGCCGAAGATTTGGCGTTTGCCGAAAGCCGTATCCGCAAAGAAACCATCGCCGCCGAGGATGTGTTGCACGATTTGGGTGCAATCAGCATGATGAGCAGCGACAGCCAAGCGATGGGGCGCGTAGGCGAAGTGATTATTCGCACCTGGCAAACCGCCGACAAAATGAAAGCACAACGCGGCACGCTGCCCGAAGACTCCAGCCGCAACGACAATTTCCGCGCCAAGCGTTACATCGCCAAATACACCATCAACCCCGCGATTGCGCACGGCATCAGCCATGAAGTCGGTAGTGTGGAAGTCGGCAAATGGGCGGATTTGGTGATGTGGAAACCGGCATTCTTCGGCGTGAAACCCGCGCTGGTGTTGAAAGGCGGATTCATCGCGCTGGCGGCTATGGGTGATCCCAGCGCCAGCATCCCCACGCCGCAACCTGTGCATTACCGCCCGATGTTTGGCGCATTCGGCGGGGCGTTGGTCAAAAGTTCGATCACGTTTATCTCCCAAGCCGGACAAAACGCAGGCATTGGCGAATCGTTTGGTTTGCAGAAAAACCTGAGCGCGGTGCGCAATATCCGTAGTATTCAAAAGCAGCACATGGTGCATAACCACTATCTGCCCACGATGGAGATTGACGCGCAAACCTACAGCGTCCGCGCCGATGGCATCTTGCTAACCTGCGAAGCTGCGGTAAAGTTACCGATGACGCAACGTTATTTTTTATTTTGAATATGGTTTCGCAGCCAAGGGGCGAAGTCACTTTCATCCCATTCTCCTGCTGCTACGTGGAGCATGGTGATGACGCACTCGGCATCGCTCGCTACCAATTCAAAGCCGTTTAATGCCAAAAATAACTCGACTGCCACAAATGCCGTGCGCTTGTTCCCGTCAGAAAATGGGTGATTGCGTGCAATTCCAACGCCATACGCCGCTGCCAAATCAGCCGCATCGGGTATACCGTAATAGGCTAATTGCTGGGGTTTGGCAATAGCAGATTCAAGGGCATTGGAATCCCGCAGTCCGCTTAAACCACCATGTTCGGCAATTTGCTCATCGTGTATAGCGTACAAAACCGCGCTAACTAACCATACCCAAGTCATTTGATTGGCACTCATTTTGCTAGCTCATGTAAAACAGCACGGCGTTTTTTCATAATAGCGCGTGCGGCATCCATTTGCGATTCAAACTCGGGGTCATAGGTCGTCACGGTAAAACCATTGGGCACTTCGCGTACAAATAAAGAATCACCCTTATCCGCTTTGAGCCGTGCCAATAACTCTTTGGGAACGATAAAGCCAACAGAATTTCCAATTTGGGTAAGTTTGAGTGCTGTCATAGTTGCTTCTTCAATGTAATAACATTTGTAATAATAACCACCATGATCCAAATATCCAAACTAATCCCCCACGGCAAGGGCATTGCCCCTGTCCTTTTGAAGCGCTCTAGCTCGGTGGAGCTGGATTGGGATGTCCGGCAAAAAAGCCGTTTTGATGCCACCGATTCCGAAGCGCGTCCGCTGGGAGTTTTCTTGCCGCGCGGCACGGTGGTGCGCGGTGGCGATGTGCTGGTGGCGGAAGATGGTTCGTTTGTGCGCGTCATTGCTGCGCCGCAATCGGTGCTGAAAATCACGTTTTGCAGCGCTCATGGCAGCACGTTTGATTTGATTCGCGCGGCGTACCACCTCGGCAATCGCCATGTGCCGATTGAATTGAAACCCGACCATCTCAAAATCGAACCCGATCACGTATTGGCGGAAATGCTGTGTGCCATGCACCTCACGGTGACAGCAGTCGATGAAGTGTTTGAACCCGAAAGCGGCGCGTATGGCGATAGCGGACACGCACACGGGCATGGACACGCCCACCATGCCCATGAACACACGCATGAACACGGTCATACCTGCAACCACGACCACCATTAAAAAATGCTTGATTCCAGCTTCATGCAGCTTTTGTGGCTGGCATCTCCGGCGCTTCCGGTGGGCGGATTTTCTTACTCCGAATGCCTTGAAAGCGCCGTAGATAAAGCGTATGCTGCTACAGAAATTGAAGCATCGCATTGGTTAATCGATCAACTGCATTTGGGTTTGGCACGTTCCGATTTACCCGCGATTGCACAAGCCATTACCGCGTGGCGCGAAGGCGATCATGCCCGCTTAGAAATGCTCAATGCGTGGATTTTGCAAACCCGCGAAAGTGCCGAACTGCGGGCGCAAACCGAGCAAATGGGTAAAAGCCTGCTCGATTGGCTGCGCAATCACACCACCGCCACGCGCGAACACATCCAAACCCTCACCCGCATTTTTTCTACCCAGCAGCCCACATACCCCATCGCTTTTGCGCTCGCTGCCAGTGCCACGCAAGCCGATGTGCGGGCGTGTTTGATTGCCTACACTTTTGGCTGGGCAGAAAACATGGTGCAGGCGGCGATTAAATCCGTTCCGCTGGGGCAAAGCGCGGGGCAGCGCGTGCTATCGCATATCGTGGCAGAAATTCCCGCTGCGGTTGATTACGCCCTCACCGTGACCGATGCCACCCGCCAAGCCTTCACGCCCATGCTCGCTATTTTGAGCAGCCAGCACGAAATTCAATACTCCCGCCTTTTTCGTTCTTAGAAACTATGACTTCTTCTTTGCATCACATCCCGAATCGCACCAAAAAACTCCCTCCTCTGCGCGTGGGCATTGGCGGGCCGGTGGGGTCGGGCAAAACGACGCTCTTGGAAATGCTGTGCAAAACCATGCGCGAGCAATACGATTTGGTCGCCATCACCAACGACATTTACACCAAAGAAGACCAGCGCCTGCTCACCGTAAGCGGCGCATTGCCCGCCGAGCGCATCATGGGCGTGGAGACGGGTGGCTGTCCGCATACGGCGATTCGGGAGGATTGTTCGATTAACCTCGAAGCCATCGACCGGATGCTGACCGAGTTTCCCAATGCCGATATTGTTTTCATCGAAAGCGGTGGCGACAATTTAGCCGCCACTTTCAGCCCCGAGTTAAGCGATTTAACGATTTACGTGATTGACGTAGCCGCCGGCGAAAAAATCCCGCGCAAAGGCGGCCCCGGGATTACGAAAAGCGATTTATTCGTAATCAACAAAACCGATTTAGCACCGCATGTGGGCGCGAACCTCGACATCATGCGCAGCGATACCGAGCGAATGCGCACAACCCCCAAAGGCATGAAACCCTTTGTAATGACCAACCTCAAAACCCAAGAGGGGCTGCAAGAAGTCATCGCGTTTATTGAAACGCGGGGGATGTTGCGATAAATAACAGAAATAACGGAACTTAAAAATTCGGCGTTTCCACCACCGCAGCAGGGGGCGGAGGCGGTGGGGCAGGTTGCCAGAGGCCGCTTGCGCCATACACCGCCGCCAGTGCCACCACGAGCGAAACGATGAAGCCACCCCAACTGCCGCGTGTTTCCATTTGCGCTTGCAGGTGCGCAACGGGGATTTCAATTTCTTTGTCTTTGTCGATTTCTTTCCAGCCCGTAATCATGGGGCGAATCAAATCGTTTTTCTTGACGATGCGGTAAAACGCAATCGCAGCAATGTGTAAACCGATCAAGAGATAAATCGTGTAAGCATTCCAGGTATGGAGCTGGGTGATTTGGTTGCTTTGCTCTTTGTCCACCAGCGAAAACAACGGTGCGGTGAATGCAATATCGTCATTCGTAAAAAGTCCGGTAACGGCTTGCAATCCCAAAATCGTGAGCAAACCGAATACCGACAACGCCCCCAGCGGGTTATGCCCTTCACCCTGCCAATGCCCGTTCAGGTAGGCGATGATTTTGGAAGGGGTCGGGAAAAACTGGCAAAAACGGGCGTAGTGGGAACCGAAAAATCCCCACATCACGCGAAAAGTAACCAAGCCAATAATGAGCAGCCCCAAGCGCCCATGCCACACCATCCAATTCCCGCCGATGATGGCGGTGGCGATGGCAGCCATCACGCTGGGAACCAGCGTCCAATGAAACACACGAATCGGTAAATCCCAGAGTGAAATGCGCATGGTGGGCTTGCTCTTATTGAACATTGATTAACGTTGATTAACGTTGGGTTTTAATGGGCTTTGGCTTTGAAATCGTCATGGCAGCCTTTGCAGGTGCTGCCGAGTTTGCCGAGCTGGGCTTTCACCGCTGCGGCATCACCCATGTTAGCGAGGGTCGCCATTTCGTTCGCTTCTTTGTTGAAGGCCATAGCTGCTTTGCCGAGTTTTTCTTTGTCTGTCCAAATTTCGGGTTTGGCGCGGCTTTTTTCCCAGCCTGTGCCTTTGTCCGTACCGGGCAGATACAGTGCGCCCATGCCGGAATTAGCGATGGCTTGAATCGCATTCGCGGCTTTCATCACTTCATCCTTGTTGTAAGTTCCTTCTACATTGGCTTTAATACGGGACATATTCCACGCCATAAAAGCGTAGCCCGATTGCCGCCATTTGATGGCATCTTCGGGTTTCATTTGCGCCGATGCAGTACCAGCGACGGCTAACGCGAGAATGCTGAGAAGTGTTTTTGCTTTCATGGGTAAGTTCTCCTAAAAATCCAGTTGAAAAAACCGACTATAACCAAAATCAATGAAATGAATAATTCCCCACAACTTTGGCTCCGCCTCGTCCCTGCTTATGCGGTGGGGTATTTTTTATCTTATGCACTGCGCAGCGTCAATGCCGTCATTGCGCCTGATTTGATGCGTGAAATGGGCATCAGTGCCGTAGAGTTGGGGATGCTAACCTCCGCCTACTTTCTGGCGTTTGGCTTGTTTCAGTTGCCGCTAGGAGTGTTGCTCGACCGCTTTGGGCCGCGTCGGGTGGAAGCGGTTTTATTGCTGGTCGCGGCAGCGGGCTGCGTGCTATTTGCGGTAGGGCGTTCTTTGGAGATGCTGGTATTGGCACGCGCTCTGATTGGTTTGGGGGTATCGGCGTGCTTGATGGCGAGTTTCAAAGCCTTTAGCCAGTGGTTTGAGGTGCAGCGGCTGGCATCGCTCAACGCCACCGTGATGGTAGCGGGTGGATTAGGGGCTTTAAGTGCCAGCGTTCCCATCGAAATGGCCTTACCTCTACTGGGCTGGCGCGGGATTTTTATGACGGCCTCAGTGCTGCTGGTTTTAACGGCGGGCTTTTTGTGGACAGTCCCCGATCAAACCAGCACCGAAAAGCCCGAACCCTTTCTACACCAACTGCAAGCACTGGGGGGAATTTACCGCAGCCCGATTTTTTGGCGCTTTGCTCCGTTGAGTTGTTTGAGTGTGGGCAGCTACATGGCGTTACAAGGTTTATGGGCCGTACCGTGGATGATGGAGGTGGTGGGGTTAGCGCGTTCCGAGGCTGCCCATGTTTTGCTCATCATGTCGATTGCCATGCTGGTGGGATTTTTGTTTATTGCATCCTGCACCGTTTGGTTGGCACACCGAGGCATTTCCCCCCGCATGCTGTTTATCTTCGGCATGGTGCTGGCGTTGCTGAGTGGTTTGGGCATCGTGCTGGAACTCGCGCCTTCCCTCGTCGTGTGGTCGGGTTTGGGTTTGGCGTTTAGCTTTAGCAATATCGCCTATCCGCAACTGACCGCGCATTTTGATAAGGCTTTATCGGGTCGCGTAAACAGCGCACTCAATTTGATTGTGTTTTTGGGTGCGTTTGGATTGCAATGGGGTATTGGTGCGCTGGTCGATTGGTTTACTGTCGGGGGTATGGCAAGGGATGTGGCTTTCCGCAACAGTTTTGCGCTTTTACTGGCTGCGCAGGGCTTGGCTTTTGTCTGGTTTTGGGCTCCCATACCACAAAAAGTAAGGTCAATGGTACATTAACGCACATTGACTGATGTTTTGACTGATATTTTTGGAGTTATTGCCCATGGCAAAAGAAGATTTAATTGAGATGATGGGAGTTGTGAATGAGGTTCTGCCCGATACCCGCTTCCGTGTGACGCTGGACAACGGTCACCAACTGATTGCGTATTCAGCTGGGAAAATGCGCAAGAATCACATCCGCATTTTGGCGGGTGATCGTGTATCGCTGGAACTGTCGCCCTACGATTTGAGCAAAGGTCGTATCAACTTCCGTCACATCGAAGGCCGCGCACCCATGACACCGCGCCGCACCAACAACTAACCTCCCCGCTCCCGCACCCTTCCAAGATACCCCATGCAGTATTTTACAGACTGCGCTATACTGGTGATAATACTGGTTATAGTATCTTTGGAGGTGTCATGTTTCCCAATCGAATCCATCGTCTGAATCGCGCTGTTGCTGCCCTGTCGCTGGCATGGGGAACGGTGATAGTTCACGCACAGACTCCACCCGCACCCTCGGCATCAACACCCGCAGCAGCGATTCCCGTTGTGACGGTGAAAGTACAGGCTACCGGTTCTGAATTTGCGCTCGATGGAGTGGTGCAAGCCGTTCGCCAAAGCACGATTGCCGCCCAAGCCTCAGGCCGTATTGCCACCTTGCTGGTGAAAGCAGGGGACAAAGTGCGAACAGGGCAGTTATTGCTCACTATTGACGATCGGGAAACCGCTGCTGGTGTGCAACGCAGCCAAGCGCAGGTCGCCCAGTCGGAGGCGGAATTGCGCAATGCCAAAGCGAATCTGGCACGCACACAGGATTTGAAAGCCAAGGGCTTTATCAGCCAATCGGCACTGGATACTGCCGATGCCCAATACCAAAGCGCACTCGCTATGCGGGATCAAGCGCGGGCGGGTGCGGCCTCCTCCGGTTTGGCACAAGGCTTTACCAAGGTGGTCGCGCCCTATGATGGTTGGATTTTGGATACCCCCGCCCAAGTAGGCGATTTAGCCGTACCGGGTAAGCCACTGCTGACGATTTACGCACCGCAACCCCTGCGTGCCGTGGTGCAAGTTCCTGCATCGCGTTTACCCACTGTGCGTGCGGCTGGCCAAATAGCGGTGGATGTCGCTAGCAAAACCATAGCACCCTCTGCAAGAATGACGGTTCCTTCAGCCGATCCAGTCTCTCAAACCACTGAATTGCGTTTGGATTTACCGCCCAAAGAAAGTGCCGATCTCATCCCCGGGCAGCAAGTGCGTGTGCGCTTTATGGGGGCAATATCGAATGCAGCGGCATCGAATAAATTGATTGTTCCGGCTGCTGCGATTGTGCGCAGAGGGGAATTAACCGCAGTCTATGTCAAAACCAAAGAGGCTAATCCCGCTACTTTTGCGCTGCGTGCCGTGCGTTTGGGGGCAGCGCAAGGTGTGGCAGGTTTTGAAGTATTAGCCGGATTGCGCGATGGCGAAACCGTTGCCCTTGAACCGAATCGTGCGGGGTTTGCCAAATGAAGTCGATACACCACCTCGGGATTTCTGGGCGGATTGCCGCCGCGTTTCAAGCCAATGCCATTACGCCTTTGTTGGCGCTTGTTGCCTTGCTGCTCGGATTGTTTGCCGTACTCGTGACCCCGCGTGAAGAAGAGCCGCAAATCAACGTCACGATGGCGAATGTGTTGATTCCGTTTCCGGGCGCGAGTTCGGCGGATGTGCAAAACATGGTCGCCCGCCC
>ERZ724511.167-NODE-167-length-24167-cov-7.689117_pt1 | contig 24167 bp, 19 predicted proteins | sample MGYA00376044_ERZ724511 | MGnify/ENA primary metagenome ERZ724511 (study PRJEB28724, sample SAMN07190887) | wastewater metagenome | isolation source: effluent of sewage treatment plant in Hong Hong | place: USA: Christiansburg, Virginia | collected 2016-03-01 ...
TATTGCGATTCATGCCCAAGAAATATTAAAAATTCGTCATCGCCTAAATGAGTGTTTAGCTTTACACACAGGCCAGCCTTTAGAGCGTATCGAAAAAGACACCGACCGAGACAATTTTATGGGTGCAGAAGATGCTCAAAAATATGGCCTAATTGATGCTGTTTTAGAAAAGCGGATTGTTTAATAAAACCCGCTTTATTGAGGAAATAAGATGAGTGACGAACGTAAAAGCCGCAATGAAAAACTCTTGTTTTGTTCATTTTGCGGCAAAAGTCAGCATGAAGTAACTAAACTAATTGCAGGGCCTTCGGTTTATATTTGCAATGAATGTGTTGATTTATGCAATGACATTATGGCGCAAGAGCCAGAAGAAGCCGCAGAAGCATCTAAACAAAAGTTAAAAGATGCACTACCTGTGCCGCATGACATCAAAAAAACTTTAGATGATTATGTGATTGGCCAAGAAAAAGCCAAAAAAGTCTTAGCGGTAGCGGTATATAACCACTATAAGCGTTTACAGGCAGGGGCTAAAAAAGCCATCAACAATAAAAAAACTACCGAAGTTGAATTAGCCAAAAGTAATATTTTGCTCATTGGCCCTACAGGCTCTGGTAAAACATTATTGGCCGAAACTTTAGCTCGTTTGTTAGATGTACCGTTTACAATGGCCGATGCTACGACACTCACCGAAGCGGGTTATGTAGGTGAAGACGTAGAAAACATCATTCAGAAGCTATTGCAAAAATGTGATTATGATGTAGAAAAAGCCGAACGAGGTATTGTTTATATCGACGAAATTGACAAAATTACTCGTAAATCCGAAAACCCATCTATTACCCGTGATGTATCGGGTGAGGGTGTACAACAAGCCTTGCTAAAACTTATTGAAGGTACAATGGCTTCTGTGCCACCACAAGGTGGGCGTAAGCACCCTCAACAAGAGTTTTTACAGGTTGATACCTCTAATATATTATTTATTTGTGGCGGTGCGTTTTCGGGCTTAGAAAAAGTTATTTTAAATCGTTCCGAAAAAAGCGGCATCGGTTTTAATGCCACGGTACGTAGCCCAGAAGAAACGCGCAATGCAGGTGAGATTTTTAAAGAAGTAGAACCAGAAGATTTAATTAAATTTGGTTTGATTCCTGAGTTAATTGGCCGTTTACCTGTCATTGCCTCGTTAGAAGAATTAAGTGAAGATGCTTTAATTCAAATTTTAACTGAGCCTAAAAATGCCCTTACCAAGCAATATCAAAAATTATTTGATATGGAAGGTGTAGGCTTAGAGTTTAGAGCCGACTCGTTAACGGCAACTGCCAAAAAAGCGATGGAACGCAAAACAGGTGCGCGTGGTTTACGTTCTATTTTAGAAAATGTTTTGTTAGAAACGATGTACGATTTGCCGTCTATTGAAGGTGTTGCTAAAGTGGTTATTGAAGAAAAAACAATTACCGAAGCAAAAAAACCGTTACTTGTTTATAAAAAAGATGAAGCAGCAGAGTCTACAGAGGAGTTAAAAGCCTCGTAGTTTTGCCAGCAACTCCCTCTGTCACGGAGGGAGTTTTCTTTAATAACCAAAATAAGTCTGCTTATTTTCCTCTTTTCAGTCCTTTCCCCTTGTAATTTAGCAAATCCCCCCTAAAACAGTATAAATACCAAGTCAAAACTTAGGACTTACGCATTGCCCCGCAATGACCAAGTAAGTCTTCGATTGTATACAGCTGCTTTTACCGCCGTTGTGGGAGAATTTTTATGTACGAGCCAGAATTGCTTGATTTACCGTTGTTACCGTTGCGTGATGTGGTGGTGTATCCACACATGGTCATTCCTTTGTTTGTGGGTAGAGATAAATCGATTCAGGCTTTAGAAACCGCCATGAACGGACAAAAAAAGATTTTTGTGGTGGCGCAAAAAGATGCCGCAGATGATGACCCAAATCAAACAGGTTTATATACCGTAGGTACGGTTGCCACTATTTTGCAGTTATTAAAATTGCCTGATGGTACAGTTAAAGTATTGGTAGAAGGCCAACGTCGCGCCTTAGTAGATGAAATTGTTGATACAGGCCGTTTTTTATTGGCAACGGTGAAAGAATATCGTAATGAGGCTTTAGAACCGCTAGAGGTTGAAGGCTTGTCCCGTTCTTTGTTGGCAGAATTTGAGCAATACGTTAAACAAGCTAAAAAAGTTACCCCCGAAGTCTTAACCTCGGTTCAGGCCATTAAAGAGCCTTATCGTTTAAGCGATACCATTGCCGCTCATTTGTCACTCAAACTCGAAGAAAAACAAGAAATTTTAGAAATTCTTGATTTAGAACAGCGTGTGGAGCATTTGTTAGGTGTCATGGACTCCGAAGTCGATTTACTCAAAGTCGAAAAGCGTATTCGTGGCCGTGTCAAAAAACAAATGGAAAAAACCCAACGCGAATATTATTTGAATGAGCAAATCAAAGCGATTCATAAAGAGTTGGGTGATTTAGGTGAAAATGGCGGTAGCGCAGAAAACGAATTTGCCGAGTTAGAACACCGTGTAGAAAAAGCAGGCTTACCTATTGAGGCGCGTAAAAAAGTCGATAGCGAACTAAAAAAATTACGCATGATGCCGCCTATGTCTGCCGAATCAACGGTGGTTCGTAGTTATGTTGAGTGGATGCTGAGTGTTCCTTGGAAAAAACGTAGTCGTATTGGCATTGATTTAAAATTAGCACGTCAAATTTTAGATGCTGACCATTATGGTTTAGAAGAAGTCAAAGAGCGGGTTTTAGAATTTTTGGCGGTGCAGTCACGCGTTAAAAAACTACAAGGCCCTGTGTTATGTTTGGTGGGCCCACCGGGTGTGGGTAAAACCTCTTTAGGACAGTCTATTGCCAAAGCCACCAAGCGTGAGTTTGTGCGTATGGCGTTGGGTGGTGTGCGAGATGAGTCCGAAATTCGTGGCCATCGCCGTACGTATATTGGCTCCATGCCTGGTAAACTCATTCAGCGTTTGGCCAAAGTAGGGGTTAAAAACCCACTATTTTTGTTAGATGAAATCGACAAAATGGGTGCAGATAGTCGTGGTGATCCAGCCTCTGCGTTGTTGGAGGTATTAGATGCCGAACAAAATCAACATTTTAACGACCATTATTTAGATGTTGATTATGACCTCTCGGAAGTCATGTTTTTGTGTACCGCTAACTCAATGGATATTCCTGCACCGTTATTAGACCGTATGGAAGTGATTCGCCTACCCGGTTATACCGAAGCAGAAAAAGTGAATATTGCGCAAAAATATCTTGTGCCTAAACAAATTCAATTAGCAGGTTTAAAAGCTAAAGAGCTTGTGGTCGAAGAAAGTGCGATTCGTGAATTGGTACGTCGTTATACCCGCGAAGCAGGTGTGCGTAACTTAGAGCGAGAAGTATCTAAAATTTGCCGTAAAGTGGTTAAAGAGGCGGTGTTAGGTGAGTCTAGTGCTGCAACCGTTGTCGTCACCGCAAATAACTTAGAACATTATTGTGGTGTGTATAAGTTTAGTTTTGGCAAAGCCGAAGAAAAAGACCAAATTGGTCAAGTAACAGGTTTGGCATGGACATCGGTTGGTGGAGAGCTGCTTACTATTGAGGCCGTTGCAACAACAGGCAAAGGCCGTTTTACCATGACAGGTAAATTAGGCGATGTGATGCAAGAGTCGATTAAAGCAGCAGTAACGGTGGTGCGTTCACGTTCTAAAATGTTAGGCATTAGCCCTGAGTTTCACGAAACCCATGACTTGCATATTCACATTCCCGAAGGGGCTACACCTAAAGATGGGCCTAGTGCAGGTATAGGTATGTGTACCGCGATTGTCTCGGTATTAACGGGTATTCCTGTGCGTGCCGATGTAGCAATGACAGGCGAAATCACCTTGCGTGGCCAAGTGTTGCCTATTGGTGGCTTAAAAGAAAAGTTGTTGGCAGCGCATCGTGGTGGAATTAAAACGGTATTGATTCCCGAAGAAAATGCCCGCGATTTAAAGGAAATCCCCGACAACATTAAAGCCGATTTAACCATTAAAACTGTTAAATGGATTGATGAAGTGTTGGCGATTGCTTTAGCAACACAACCTATCCCCTTAGCTGATGACGTGGTGGGTGTAAATAGCTTAGTTAAAAATGCGGACGATGCTGAGGATAAAGAGCGTATCAGCACTCATTAACTTTATTTTTGTGGTACAAAAGGCGCATACTTATTTGCAAAGTATGCGCTTTTTTTATGATTTTATTGAGTAGGACAGGTTTACATGACAACCAACAAAATAGAGCAAATCACTCGTTTAGCTAAAACCAGTGCTGCTTTTATGAAAAATGTGGCACAGCGTAGTATTAATAAAGAAAACTATCTTCTATCAGACAGAACTGACAACGAAGTTATTTTGCAAGATGGCATTATGTCGGTTAAATATTATCCACCTTTAACCTGTGATATGTTGGTACTAGAAAGTGGCCAGTCGTTATATGTACGCCGTCGTCGTTTTGCCATTCCATTGGTCATGGTGCCACCCCTAGGCGTGTTTGCGTGGATTTTTGATTTATTAGCCGACCGTAGTTTAGTACGTTATTTTTTGGCGCACGGTTTTGAAGTGTATTTGATTGACTGGGGTAAACCTACACGCGAAAATGCCAATTTATCCTTAGAAAATTACACATTAGATTGGTTTCCTAAAGCCTTAGCCGCGATTCGCCAGCATAGCGGCAGCGAAGAAGTGTCATTATTAGGCTACTGCATGGGTGGCTTATTATCTTTAATGTATATGGCTTCTCATCCCGAAGATGACAAAATTGCCAACTTAATTAGCATTGCTAGCCCTATAGATATGCACAAGGCGAACCCCATCACAGGGCCTATGAGTCAGTTATTATCCATGCCTGCGAGTTTTATTAAAAATAAAACAGGTTTTAGATTAGACGAAATGGGAAATAACAAGTTTCATGTGGACGGTAAAACCCTGTCTTGGTTATTTAAGATGACCAACCCATTAGGCGTGCTTTCAAGTTATGTCGAGCTGATTCGTAATTTGGCAGATGATGATTATGTGGCGCGTTATATGACCATGAATGAATGGTTTACTAATATGCCCGATTACCCCGGTGCAACCGTACAAGATATGATGCGTAAAATGGGTTTATATAATCGTATGGCCAAAGGTAAACTTAAAATTGGTAATCGAGTCGCTAATTTTGCCTCGATTAAAAGTAATATTTTAGCTTTTGCAGGCGACAACGACAAAATTGTGAGTATTGCAGGTGCGCGCGCCATTATGAGTATTGTTGGCTCTACCGATAAAACTTTTCATATCGTACCTGGTGGCCATGCAGGCGTGTTTACAGGCAGTAAAGCGGTACATACCACATGGTCAATTTCTAAAGATTGGTTACAGCTTCGTTCTAAAGCCTATCCACGTCCTGTTAGCAAGCCCAAAGCAGAGTAAATACATGAGTAGTAAAAATATTCGCCCTTTTGATGGGGTAATGCCTGTAGTCGCGCAAAGTGCGTTTGTTGATGATGCAGCAGTAGTTATTGGTGATGTTACGCTCGCCGACAATAGCTCAGTATGGCCATGTGCCGTGATTCGGGGTGATGTTAATAGCATTAGCATTGGCGAAGGTTCTAACATTCAAGATTTTGCTATGTTACACGTGACTCATAAGCGACCTGTTGACCCTTTAGGTGCGCCCTTAGTGATTGGCAAACACGTAACTATTGGTCATCATGTGACTTTACATGGTTGTACGATAGGTGATGAAGTGCTGGTGGGTATAGGCACGATTGTGTTAGATAGGGCGGTGATAGAGTCACAAGTATTAATTGGCGCGGGCAGTTTAGTGCCACCCAATAAACGCTTAGAGTCGGGCTATTTATATTTGGGTAATCCTGTCAAAAAAGTACGACCCTTAACCGATGAAGAAAAAGCCTACTTTAAATATTCTGCCGAGCATTATATGAGGTTGGCGGTAAAGCATAAGGCGGGGGTTTAATATCTACGCTCAAAAATAGGCTTCGACCCTTCGGCTCAGAGCTAGCCAAGCTCAGCCAACGCAAAGTCGAAGAATGCTCCCTGAGCGGAGTCGAAGGGAAAAATAACCAAATATCAATAGAATTTATTAACTATAGGATATTTAGATGGACTCTTTAACAATGAGCCATAGTTTTGATACATTGGTTGTAAGTATTGCTGATACAAGCCACTATTTTCAACAACAAGCACAAAAACAGGTGAATGTTGCGCTTACCTTACGCAACTGGCTAATTGGTGCGTACTTGGTTGAATATGAGCAACACGGGCAAGATAAAGCGAAATATGGCGAAAAGCTGCTATCAAAACTGGCGGCTACCTTGCGTCAACAAAGCATAAAAGGCTTGAGTGAAACGAACTTAAAATTATTTAGGCAGTTTTATATGGCCTATCCGCAAATTGGTCAGACACTGTCTGACCAATTGCCCATGATGCTACAAAGCGGTATTAACATATTGCAATCAACATCAATCAGCACACAAAGACCGCCTACTGAGTGGCAAATAAATGTCTTTGGCTTGATAAATCGCCTGAGCTTCTCGCATATCATCGAATTACTCAAAGCGGACTTACCACTTAAACGCTTTTTTTACGAAAGCCAAGCAATACAAAACAATTGGTCAGTACGTGAATTACAACGCGCGATGAACAGTATGTTGTTTGAGCGTATAGGCTTGAGTACCGACAAAGCGGCTGTTGTGCAAAAACACGCACAAGGCACAGGATTAACGGCAGAAGACGTGTTTCGTAATCCTTATATGCTGGAGTTTTTGGGCTTATCCGAAAAAACAGAATATAGTGAATCTGACCTTGAGCAAGCGATTATTGACCATCTACAAAGTTTTTTACTGGAAATGGGCAAAGGTTTTTGTTTTGAAGCACGACAAAAGCGTATTACTTTTGGCAATACCCATTACCGTATAGACTTAGTGTTTTATCACCGTATTCTTAAATGTCATGTACTGGTTGATTTAAAGCTAGGTGAGTTTGACCATGCGGATGCTGGGCAAATGAATGTGTATCTCAATTATTACCAAGAAAACGAAATGAATGAGGGTGATAATCCTCCCGTTGGCCTTATTCTTTGTGCCAGCAAAAATGCTCAATTAGTAAAATATGCAACGGCAGGAATGGCTCAACAACTTTTTGTGTCTCAATACCTTATACATTTACCCAGTGAAGCCGAACTTACGCAATTTATTCAAAATGAACATCTAGCATAATCAAGTGCTATCAAGAGGACTATTTTATTTATGGATACCTTAACTGCATTACTCACACGTACCTCACAAGGCGCATTAATTGAGCCATGCCCCTCAGTAGATGCTTTAAACATAGCCTTTCAAACGGCATTACGCGCTCCCGACCATCGACTATTACGCCCGTGGCGTTATTTGGTTATTGAGGGGGAAGCTCGTGAGCGTCTAGCGCAGTGTTTTTTACAGGCAGCTTTGCAAGATAATCCTAATTTAAGTGGAGTAGAGCAACAACGCTTATTAAAAATGCCATTACGCGCCCCGATGCTCATTGTGGCAATTACCGCCACTAAAGAAGACCCTAAAGTACCATTAGTTGAGCAAACGCTAAGTACAGGTGCAGCTATTCAAAACTTATTATTAGCATTACATGTACAAGGTTTTGGTAGTATGTGGCGTACAGGTTGGGTAGTAGAGCATTCATTGATTAAGCAAGCTTTAGCGGTACAACCCCACGAAAGCATTGCTGGTTTTATTTATGTAGGCACACCCGCAACGCCTGCTAAAACACCAAACTTGTTAAATGTGAGTGATTTTGTTAATAACTGGCAGGGCTAATATATGGCGATGACGCATGAGCAATCTATGCAATTTTTGCAAGACTTTTTATATGAGAACTTACCATTAACCAAAGCAATGCAAGTACAAGTGGCAGCTTATGATGGCGAGAGTTTAGTTTTAACAGCCCCATTACACTGTAATCGTAACGACAAAGAAACTGCTTTTGCGGGCAGTATTAGCAGTTTGGCAACCGTTTGTGGTTGGGGCTTATGGATGCTGTGGGCAAAAGATAATTATGATGAGTGTCAAGTTGCAGTGTCTCATGGGGATATTCAATATAAAAAGCCTATTACTACCGATTTTTGGGCAAAAGCCATATTGCCTGATGCCGATATATTAGCCCACATCCAAAAAACTTTAAGCCATAAAGGTAAAGTACGCGCTCAAACCTATATTGCTGTAGGTGATGACCATCAAGTCGGAGCTAGTCAGCTTGCCGAATATGCCCTATGGCGTAAAACGGCCTAACAATTATCCCTTCGACTCCGCTCAGGGAACGTTGTGTGTTGGCTGAGCGGAGTCGAAGCCAGCACATAATCAATCCTAGTTAAACAAATAAATCTAGATTGTACGCTAGACAGTGCAGCTAACATACTCTAAGGTATGCACATACTACAGAGTATGTTGAAAATATGCGTGACAAACTAATTGCCTTGCTTAAACAATTAAGCCTACATCAAGACGTACACCAAATTACCGCCGAAGCCTTAGCGCAAGCGGCGCATATTCCGCTAGAAACCGTGTTGCAAACATTGGGTTCTGTTCAAAATTATCCTGCCTTAATTGCCTTTGAGCAGCCAAACATTACCCGTGAGCGTATCTTGTCTGCCGCAATGACAGTATTTGCCCAAAAGGGTTGGCAAAAAACCTCTTTAGACGAAGTAGCCGCCGCCGCAGGGATGACCAAAGGTGCAATTTATTGGCACTTTCGTAATAAAAATGATTTGTTTTTTGCCTTATTAGATGCGCGTTTACAACGTGATACCTCGCCAGTCAAAGCCGAAATTCAAGCCGCAATCGCTCAAGGTCAGCGTGGTGAGCCTATGCAAGCAGGAGGCTTAACGCGTAGCAACATTCCCCAACAAGATTTGGCCATGTTATGGTGTGTTATGTTTGATGGTGTGACGGCCACCGCCATTGCTAATCCACAATTAGACGTACAACAGCTCGCACAAAAATTTATTCCTATTTTATGGCACGGACTCGCCCCTAAAAACACCCAAGGTGATACATCATGTTAAAAAATGCGTTTACGTTCACGGTATTAGCTGCCGCTCTATTACTCAGTGCTTGCGGCCAAGAAGCTCAAAATAAAACTGCGCCTATTGTTGCTGCTCCTGCCAGTTTAGAGTTGTCAGCCTCAGATGTAATTAAGGTAACAACGCAATCACTACAAAGCATGGTTGCTATTACGGGACAATTACAAGCCTATAATTACACTACCGTACAATCTGAGATTAATGCCAGTGTGGCTAAAGTGTTGGTGCGAGAAGGTGAGTCGGTTAAACAAGGCCAAGTTATTGTACAACTGGCTACTCAAGATGCCGATTCGCGGTTACGTCAAGCCGAAGCTGCCTTAGCCTCTGCCAAAGCCGAATCTATTTTGGCTAATGCCATTAAAGAGCGTAACGAACAACTCCATAAAGATAACTATATTTCGGATATTGATTATAAACGCGGTTTGGCCGAAGCCGCTGCCCGTGCCGAAAATGTTAAAGCTCAAGCTTCTTTAGTCGAAATAGCGCGTAAAGGCTTAAGCAATACCGTACTTATAGCACCAATGAGCGGCATCGTATCAAAGCGTTATGTTCAAGCAGGGCAAGTGGTGGCTATGAATAGCCCTTTGCTAGATATTGTTGATTTAAGCCAATTAGAGTTAGTTGCTACCATTACGCCACAACACGTTGCAGCTTTAAAAATAGGCCAAGAGGTTGAGTTTAACGTACAAGGTTTTGCTCAACAATTTACAGGCAAAGTGAGTCGTATTAACCCTGTGGCTGATGCAGGCACACGCGCTGTAACGTTTTATGCCAGTGTTAATAATGCTCAGTCATTATTAAAGTCGGGCTTGTTTGTTCAAGGTAATTTAGCCTTGGGCAGTGCTGAGCAAGGTTTGGTAGTACCGCTAGTGGCGGTACGTTATGACGAGAATAAACAAGCTTATTTATGGCTTGTTGAGCAACAAAAATTAGTCAAACGACCCATTGTATTGGGTATGCAAGATGCCAAGTCAGGCTTAGTGTTAGTAAGCCAAGGCATACAAGCGGGTGATAAAGTCGTGTTAGCCCAATTAAACTCTCAAGCGGCCAATATGGCCGTGAAAATGGCGGAGTAAGCATTATGTGGCTCACACGTATTAGTGTACAAAACCCCGTTTTTGCCGCCATGATGATGTTTGCACTCATGGTTTTAGGTTTATTTGCTTATAAAGATGTTGGGGTTGAAGAGTTTCCTAATGTCGAATTTCCTTTTGTGATTGTTTATACCAGTTACCCTGGTGCATCGCCCGAAGTGGTTGAGTCTGATATTACCCGTAAAGTAGAAGATACCGTCAACACCATTTCTGGTGTAAAAAAGGTCATTTCTACCTCTTACGAAGGCCGCTCTTTTGTGGCAGTTGAGTTTTATTTAAATGTACCTGTGACGGTGGCGGTACAAGATGTACGCGACAAAATAGCGGTACTCAAAACCACCTTTAGAGACGAAATTAAAGACCCCATTGTTGAGCGTTATAATCCGGGATCGGTGCCTGTCTTGTCGTTAGCGTTTACCTCTAGCACCTTACCCATGAGAGAACTAAGTACCTTTATTGACCAAAAAATCAGTAAACGGCTACAAACGGTATCGGGTGTGGGTAAAGTAGAAATTTTAGGGGCAGTTAAACGCGAAGTGCGTGTTTATCTAAAGCCTCAAGCACTACAAGCTTATGGTGTGGGCGTTGATGAAGTGCTGCGTGTGTTACAAGCCGAAAACTCAGAATTACCCTCAGGCACAATTAAATCAGGCAATCAAGAACAAGTCGTACAAATTAAAGGCCGTTTAGCACAGCCAGAACAATTTAAACGCTTAATTGTAGCGCGTCGTGCAGGTGTGCCGATTTATTTAGAGCAAGTGGCTAATGTGGTTGATGGTGAACAAGATTTAGAGTCTGCTTCGCTGATTAATGGTCAAGCGGCAGTTTCGCTAGATGTGATTAAAAGCTCAGGCGCAAACGTGATTGATGTTGTCAACAAAGCCAAAGAGGTCTTAGACGAAATCCGCCAACAATTACCCGCAGGCGTGAGCATGACCGTCGTGGCCGATAGCTCAAAATCTATTCGTGCTTCTTTAGATGATGTTAAAAAGACCTTATTAGAAGGCGCGGCTTTGGCTATTTTAATTGTGTTATTATTTTTAGGCTCATGGCGTAGTACCGTGATTACGGGCTTAACTTTACCTATTTCTTTATTGGGAACGGTATTTGCGCTGTATTATTTTGGCTTTACTATCAATATGATGACCCTCATGGCTTTGTCGCTGTGTATCGGTTTATTGGTAGACGATGCCATTGTGGTGCGTGAAAACATTGTGCGTCATGCGGCAATGGGCAAAAGCCATTATCAAGCCGCCTTAGATGGCACCAACGAAATTGGCCTTGCGGTATTAGCCACCACCTTAACCATTATTGCGGTGTTTTTACCCGTCGCTTTTATGGGTGGCATTATTGGACGATTCTTTTATCAATTTGGTGTCACAGTAAGCTCGGCAGTTTTATTGTCGATGTTTGTTAGTTTTACCCTCGACCCGATGTTGTCATCCGTTTGGCCAGACAAACACAAACATGGTCAAAGACGTACAGGTTTTGGCGGCTTTTTAGATAAGTTTTCGGACTTTTTAGAGTGGTTAGGTGATATTTATAGCCGTTTAATTGCGTGGGCATTACGTCATCGCCGTATTACTTTAGGTATTGCCTTTGCCAGTTTAATTGGCGCGTTTGCCTTGTCGGGCATGATTGGCAAAGAGTTTGTGCCAGAACCAGATTTAAGTGAAATAGGCGTTCGTTTTGAAACGGCAGAGGACTCTTCTTTAGATTACACCCTCAGCAAAGTTCATCAAGCCGAAGCCATTATGCGAACTTATCCCGAAGTCATTAGCACTTATGCCACGGTCAATACCAGTGGTAGTTCAGGACGTAACAAAGCCAGTATTCGTGTCTTACTCAAACCCAAAGACCAACGCAAATTAGGTCAAAAACAACTCATTAGCGTGTTTAGGCAACGGCTAAATCAAATAGCAGGTATTACCCTTAATTCGGTTTCAGCGGCCAAAGAGTCGGTGTCGGGTGGACAAAAGCCCATCATGCTCAGTGTGCAAGGCGCAGACCTCAAAGAGTTACAGCGCATTTCTCAAGAAATTGCCGCAGGCATGGCCAAAATCAATGGTTTAGTGGATATAGAATCTTCGTTAAAAGCCAATAAACCAACGGTAGCGGTAGAGTTAAATCGTGATGCGGCCAGTGATGCAGGACTAAGCGTGGCGAGTATTGGTAATGCGTTACGTCCGTTATTAGCAGGTGAAGCGGTCACTACATGGCAAGACAGTCAAGGTGAAAATTATGATGTGCGCGTCCGTTTGCCAGATAGCGAACGCCAGCAAGTGCAAGATTTAAGTAATTTACATTTTGCCAGCACCCGTAAAAATCAAGCCACCGATGCCCCGTATATGATTCCTTTAGGGCAAGTAGCCACCTTTGAACAAAGCGAAGGTGCAGCACAAATTAACCGCCGTAACTTAATGCGAGAAGTGTTAATTCAAGCCAATACCGATGGTCGGCCAGCAGGTGATATCGGTGTCGATGTAGCCAAATTACAAGCAAGCATTAAATTACCTGCAGGGTATAGGTTTGAAACCGAAGGCGCAAATAAAGACATGGCTGAGTCGGCAGGTTATGCGGCAACCGCACTGTTGTTGGCGGTTATCTTCATTTACATGGTCTTAGGTTCACAATTTAATAGCTTTTTGTACCCTGTTGCCATTATGACCTCGCTACCGTTATCGTTAATTGGTGTGTTTTTGGCATTGTTTATCTTTAACAGTACCCTTAATTTATTTTCGATTATTGGTGTAGTCATGCTCATGGGTTTAGTCACCAAAAATGCCATTTTATTAATTGATTTTATTAAGGTGGCGGTAGAAAAAGGCGAAGAAAGAACGCAGGCTATTATCATGGCAGGTCGTACCCGTTTACGTCCGATTTTAATGACCACAATGGCGATGGTCATGGGCATGATGCCTTTGGCTTTAGGCTTAGGAGATGGTGCGGAGCAACGCGCGCCAATGGCTCATGCCATTATTGGCGGTATTATTACTTCTACTTTATTAACCCTAATTGTAGTGCCTGTTGTGTACACCTACTTAGATGATATTAAAAAGTTATGTGTACGTTTTTTAGGAGCTAAAAAGTAATCATATTTGGGCGGTGTGTCGCTAGTTTTTTTAAAAGACAAATGTATTTTTGTGCTATAGTTTTGGGATTATTGATACTACAAGATAGATAATTATGCTCCTAAAACTTGCTGCACGAAGCGTTTATGCTTTTACAGGGTGGACATTCAAAAACCAAATGCCACAGGATATTAAACAGTGCGTGATGATTGCTGCACCGCATACCAGTAATTGGGATGCGCTTTATACGCGTTTTGCCTTTGTGTTGATGGAAATACCTGTCAAAATTACCATTAAAGACAGTTATATGCGCTTTCCTTATGGTGCAGTGATTCGTTATTTAGGTGGTATTGGTATTAATCGTAGTCCCAAAAAAGAAGGTGAGGCACGCGAAAGCATGGTGCAACTCATGGCTAATTTGTTTAAGCAACATGAGAATTTGGTAATGCTAGTCACGCCAGAAGGTACACGTGCTAAACGTACTCAATGGAAAACAGGCTTTTATCATATTGCCGTAGCCGCTAATGTACCAATCGCTTTAGGTTACTGTGATTATGCCAAAAAAGAAGTGGGCGTTGCCAAGTTGGTTTACCCTAGTGGTGACATGAAAAAAGATATGCACGAAATTATGGCGTTTTATAAACATATTACGCCTAAACATCGTGATAGCTTTAGTATAGATTTGGATTATCATGAGTAATTAAAAATCCCCCATTGGGGGATTTTTTTTAGTGCTCCTCCCCCTTTTTTAAGGGGGGAGGTTAGTGGGGGTTTACATATCTTCTGCTTCTAAGCTCGCTTCCATTGCCTCTTGTTCAGAGGCTGCCGCAGGAGCAGGGGTCGCTAACAGTTTATTTCTGATTTCTGCTTCGATTACTTCGGCAACGGTTGGATTTTCTTCAAAATATTTACAAGCATTGGCCTTGCCTTGACCAATTTTGTTACCTTGATAAGCATACCAAGCACCTGACTTCTGAATGATGTTTTGCTCAGCACCCAAGTCAATGAGTTCTCCCAAACGGTTTGTACCTTGACCGTATAAAATTTGGAAAGTTGTTTCACGGAAGGGAGGAGCAACTTTGTTTTTAACTACTTTAACTTTGGTTTCAGAACCAATGACCTCGTCACCTTCTTTTACTGCACCTGTACGACGAATATCTAAACGAACTGAGGCATAAAACTTAAGCGCATTACCGCCCGTTGTTGTTTCGGGATTGCCAAACATGACCCCAATCTTCATACGTAATTGGTTAATAAATACCACTAAACAGTTTGTGCGTTTAGCGTTACCTGTAATTTTACGCAAAGCTTGACTCATTAAACGCGCTTGTAAACCCATGTGGGAGTCGCCCATTTCGCCTTCAATTTCGGCTTTAGGGGTTAAGGCAGCAACCGAGTCAACTACAATCACATCAACAGCACCTGAGCGAACCAACATATCTGCAATTTCAAGGGCTTGCTCACCATTATCTGGCTGAGTCACTAATAAATTGTCAGTATCTACGCCTAACTTACGGGCATAGGTAGGATCAAGTGCGTGTTCGGCATCAATAAAAGCTGCTGTACCACCTTGGCGTTGGCATTCGGCAATCACTTGCAAAGTTAAGGTGGTTTTACCCGAAGATTCAGGGCCATAAATCTCAACAATACGACCTTTAGGCAAACCACCAATACCTAAAGCAATGTCTAAACCTAAAGAGCCTGTAGAAATAGCACCAATCACTTCGGCGGTATGGTCACCCAAGCGCATCACGGTATTTTTGCCAAATTGTTTTTCGATTTGTGCCAAAGCAGCACCTAGAGCTTTACGTTTGTTATCGTCCATTTTTGTTCTCCTAGAGAGTGAGGGTTGTGTTATTTGATTCAAGGCTTACGCATTGCACTGCAATTAGCGCGTTGTGTTCACACTTTAATTGTTTTTAACAATTAAAGTGTGAATATATAAGCGATAACCGCGTAAGTCACAAGAGCTATAGTCGCAGCTTAATTAGCTTTTGGCTAGAGGTCAAAAAATGTCGTGCGTCATAAGTTGACGCTAATTTAATATACCTAAAAAGTATCTTCTAGGGTAAATCACCGTTAAAATTATGCCATTAAATAATTTGCTGAATATATACAATGACTATTGAAAATTTTGCCGACCACACCCCCATGATGCAGCAATATTTACGCATCAAAGACGACTATCCTCATGCCATTGTTTTGTATCGTATGGGTGATTTTTATGAGTTATTTTTTGATGATGCTCATAAAGCGGCGCGTTTGCTAGATATTACCTTAACTCACCGTGGCAAAACGGCAGGTACGCCCATTCCTATGGCAGGTGTGCCATTTCATGCCGTCGAAGGCTATTTAGCAAAGCTAGTTAAACTGGGCGAAACAGTGGTTATTGTTGAGCAAGTTGGTGACCCTGCTACTAGCAAAGGGCCTGTAGAGCGTAAAGTTGTCCGTATTTTAAGTGCAGGCACAGTCACAGACGAAGCCTTATTAGATGCCAAACAAGATGCCTCTTTATTAGCGATTCACGTACATCAACAAGAGTTAGGTTTAGCTGTTTTAGATATTAGCAGCGGTCGTTTTAGCGTATTAACTTGCGAGTTATCACCACAAGCACTAAGCGCAGAATTAGCGAGATTGAGTCCTGCCGAAATTGTCATTAGCGAAGACTCACCCATTTTGTCGTGGTTAGATAACACACGCCCCATTACCAAGCGTCAGCCGTGGGAATTTATTTTAGAAACAGCACAACATTTGTTATGTCAGCAATTTGCGGTTAAAGATTTGCAAGGTTTTGGTTGTCAAAACTTGCCAACTGCCGTGATTGCCGCAGGCGCATTATTACAATATGCCAAAGATACTCAAAAAACAGCCTTACCACATTTGCAGGGTATTCGAGTCGAGCAATCATCTGATTTTATTTATTTAGATGCCGTCACGCGCCGTAATTTAGAGTTGACGCAAACCTTAACGGGTGAGTTTCAATACAGTTTGGCTTGGGTGCTAGATGGCTGTCAAACACCCATGGGAAGTCGTTTATTACGCCGTTGGCTACATCAACCGTTACGACATATTCCTAGTTTATTATTGCGTCAACAAGCGATTATTGAGCTAACTCAAGACTATATGTATGAAAAACTGCAAACGCATTTACAAGCCATTGGTGATTGCGAGCGCATTTTGGCGCGTATTGCCTTAAAAACCGCACGTCCACGAGATTTAAGTCGTCTGCGAGAAGTATTTGCTGAGTTACCCGATTTACAGCAACATTTACAATATTTTAAAACACCTAAATTAATACAATTAAAAGACGACATTCGTGAATTTCCCCAATTACACGACTTATTACAACGTGCCATTATCGAAAACCCACCTGTCGTGATTCGTGAAGGAGGCGTACTGGCTGAAGGTTTTGATGCTGAGTTAGATGAACTACGTGCCATTAGCACTAATGCTGGTGATTACCTTTTAAATTTAGAAATTAAAGAACGTGAAGCAACAGGCATTCCTACACTAAAAATAGGTTATAACCGAGTGAGTGGTTATTACATCGAGCTAACTCGCGCTCAAGCCGAAAACGCACCTGCGCATTTTATTCGTCGTCAAACGCTTAAAAATGTAGAGCGTTATATTACCCCTGAGCTAAAAATATTTGAAGATAAAGCGTTATCGGCGGCTTCTCGTGCTTTAGCGCGAGAAAAGTTTTTATATGAACAATTGCTCGAAGAACTCGTGCAATATGTTGCGCCTTTACAGCAAATGAGCATGGCCTTAGCCGAGTTAGATGTGTTGGTTGCTTTGGCAGATAAAGCCTATCAAGGGAGTTGGGTACAGCCTAAGCTAGTGGCACAAAGCATGATTGATATTGAGCAAGGTCGTCATCCCGTTGTGGAGCAAGTGTTAAATAGTACCTTTACCCCTAATAACAGCCAATTAAGTCCTCAGCAACGTATGTTGATTATTACAGGGCCTAATATGGGCGGTAAGTCCACCTTTATGCGTCAAACGGCGTTAATTGTGTTGCTTGCACATATCGGGAGTTTAGTGCCTGCTAAAGCGGCCACTATTGGCAGTATAGACCGTATTTTTACCCGTATTGGCTCAGCTGATGATTTGGCAGGTGGCCGATCAACTTTTATGGTAGAAATGACCGAAACTGCCAATATTTTGCAAAACGCCACGGCGCATAGTTTAGTCTTAATGGACGAAGTAGGGCGAGGTACTAGCACCTTTGATGGTTTGTCTTTAGCATGGGCGGCGGCGGTGCATTTAGTGCAGCACATTAAAGCCTTGACCTTATTTGCAACGCATTATTTTGAACTGACGAGCTTACCTGAGCATTATCAAGGTGCGATTAATGTTCATGTAGAGGCCAGTGATTATGGCGACAATTTAGTATTTTTACATCGAGTAACGCAAGGTGCGGCCAGTAAAAGTTTTGGTTTGCAAGTGGCTAAATTGGCAGGTGTGCCGATGGTCGTGATTCAAGCCGCACAACACAAACTTAATGAGTTAGAGCAAAGCCCATTAGCCAAAAAAGCCAAAAACAAGCCATCGCCCCAACAAACTGCCTTGTTTAACGAGCCAATGGTAGTAGAAAAAGTCATAGAAAAGACTAGGGTGAGTGAAGTGGAAACCACACTCAAAGAGATAGATATAGATAACCTTACGCCACGCGCTGCCTTACAATGCTTATATGAGTTACAAAGTTTATTGATGAAGCAAAGTAAGATTAAAGCTGACAAATAAGGTTAATACCGCTTAGAATAGGCACATTATCGTTCCGTTTTATTGATTGAAGAGGCAGGACAACATGACTTTTGTCGTTACCGAAAACTGTATTAAATGTAAATATCAAGATTGTGTCGAAGTTTGCCCTGTAGATTGTTTTTACGAAGGCCCAAACTTTTTGGCTATTCATCCTGATGAGTGTATTGACTGTGCATTGTGTGAGCCAGAATGTCCTGCTAATGCTATTTTTTCTGAAGATGAAGTGCCTAAAGGCCAAGAAAAGTTTACTAAACTAAACGCCGAGTTAGCCGAAATTTGGCCAAATATTACCGAAAAAGGTGAAGCTCCCGCCGATGCTAAAGAGTGGGATGGTGTAGAAGGTAAAATGCAATACTTAGAGCGTTAAGCCTAAAACAAAAAAGCCGCTGTAAAAAGCGGCTTTTTTTATTTTATATAGACTTCGACTCCGCTCAGTCAACAAAAGCTCCCCGAGCGGAGTCGAAGGGAAAATCATTAAAATATTTTTAAAAAATAAAATGTAACCCTTAAAATACAAGCGGGGCAGAAAATCTGCCCCGTTTTGTATCCATCCCATTGTTCCCTACACGACCTTGTGTTTCCTTTCCATTTTTAATGCCTCTCGGCACGTAGTCCTTTTCCTGTATCCTATAACGCGTCCTGACGATTCCTTAGCGTAGTCCTCACGCTTCCTTTTGTGCTTCCTAACACATCCAGCATCCTAGCTAGTCCTGACGGCCTTGTTGCATTCATCATGAATGTCTTGTCCAAAAATCCTGCAACTGCCCTGTTAAAATGAATGATAACAGAAGTACCAAAAACTACAAGAGTACGAAAAATTGTTAAAACCGTTACAAGAGACGCTTTATTAAATAATAAGTATAGTTATCAAATGGTTGTTTTTTTATACTAAGAATTTATACAAAAAATAGGACTCATTTTGTCTGTTTTATACTACAAAATATTTTAAAGAATAACGAACGGTAACAGCAAATAACAAAAACCAACAGCAAAAAAAGTACTTTAAGGCTACCTTTAGCTACGCCAACATAAACACAAATTATTATTTTCACTATGTGATGTTGCTCTTGATGTAAACATAAGCAAAATGCAAAATGCTTTGCTCGTATAAAATCAATAAAAACTTAAATGTGTTCTAAACGTGTAGTGTAGATAACGAGGGTTGCCAATGAGTCGATGCCAGCCTATTTTACCTTTGATGTTAACGATGACTGCTTTAGGGTTTTCGTCCGTTGTGTGGTCAGATGAAGATACACCTCGCCCTCACTATTTGCTTTCTATTAACTTTGCGCCTGCCGCCTGTGTTTTGCATCCAGAGCGTCGTAAATTAAAACAGTGCCAAGAGGGTTACGCCTTAATTGTTCATGGCTTATGGAAAGAAAAAGCAGTTGCTAAAGAAGAGTCTTGTAGCGAAAAGCCTCCTGAGCTATCGCGAATACAACAAAGTGTACTCGAAAAAATTATGCCCGATGAAGAGATGCGTAATAAAGCATGGCAAAGCTATGGCGCTTGTACGGGCTTGTCAGCACAAGAGTATTTTAGGGTGGTGATGAGTTATGCAAATAAATTAAAAGTCCCCGAAGTGTTTACTACCTCATCTCCAAATGACCGTGAGTTTGAGCAAGATTTTTTAAGTCAAGAAGTGCAAAAATTAAATGCAGACTTACCCGAAAAGGGCTTCTTTTTTAGATGCCAGACTCAGCAAGATAAAACCTTTTTAACCGAAGTTCGTGTGTGTTATGACAAATTAGGTCAGTTTGCAGCGTGTAAAACCTTTAAACCTAATTGCCCTAATACTATTACGCTAAGGGCAATTAAGTAGTCACAAGCACTCAAGCTTCAGTTTTTATGGTAAGTGCGGTTGAACGATTGGCATGTAATATGTCAACTTTTCTCGGTCACTACACTTCGACTTCGCTCAGTGTACGTTAGCTCTTAGCTTCAAAATAACGTGCTTGTAATAACGAGCCATCATGCCATGTATTTTGAGCTAGTTTACTGATATTACTGGCACTTTTTTGCAAACTGTCTTTTAGATCTAGCCATTCATTATGATGTTTGGGCAATTTAATTAGGTTAAAGTTTGCCTGAAAAACACCTTCTTTTGCGGCAATAAAACTTGGGCTTGCTATAGCATGAGTTTTGCTAAGTAAAAACCCCATTTCACCAAAACTCATTAAACTTGGTATAGCTAATGCTTTAAAGTGGTGTAAGCGGCGTCGATGCTCAAAACGTTTAATATTTTGAGCAACTAACTTGCCCATAGGTAAGGCGTGGTATGCCTGTTTATCGAGTGGTTGAGGAAACTCGGTACAGTCACCTGCCAACCAAATACGTGGATGGGTTATAGATTGTAAGGTGGATGTAATAGCAGCATAGCGTTTTGGCGTAGCAAGCCCTGATTGTGTGAGCAACGGTGGTGGCATTGCGCCTGCACACCATAAGGTAGTACGACTAGGTAAAATGTGACCATTGGCTAAAACCACACTGTCTTTATGTACCGCTTGTACTTTTTGCCCTAAATGCCATTCAATATCTAAGTGAGCGCATTTTTCTTTAATATAAGCATCTAAGCCCTGATAACGCGACATGATGACCGCTTCACTATCAACCACAAATACTTTAAAACGCCATTGCCTTTGGTAGCGGCGAATTATCTCCCCTAAAACTTCTATACCTTCTATACTTGCACCTATTAACACAATAGGGCGTATGGCTAAGTTTAAACTGTCCAAACGTTGTAATTGAAAAGCGGCTTTTTCGGCTGCAGTAATAGACTCAAAAGCTAAGGCGTGTTGAGCGGCTCCTTCAACCAAATGAATCGTGCTGGTATTACCTATAGCAATGACTAAATGGTCATAGCGTAATTGTTGTCCTGTGGCTAATGTCACATTTTGAGCCGTTTTATCAATAGCAATCACGGTATTATGTACAAAAGTGTGACCCATTCGCTCGACTAATTGTTGTCTATTGTGTCGTAATTGCTCTGCTTTTTTATGACGTGAAATAAGCTCATGAATATGAGGTAGCCATTCAAAATGTGTTTGGCTATCAATGACTGTAACAACAAACTCTTTTGCATCAAGGTGTTTTGCAGTGTTTAGTCCTGCAAAATTGGCACCAATGATAATCACGTTGGCTTGAGATTGTGGCATACCGTTTGGCCTATTAATAAAAGTGCGTATTTATATGGCGACAGATTATTGTAAGTATCATCCGCTGCAGTCTGCAACATGGCATTGTACAACGTGCCATATTAGTTTATGCAATGATTGTGTGCAGCCATCCTTAGAGAGTGATGCTGCGCCTACCTGTTTTTTGTGTAATCAAGCCGTAACCAGCTTACATCAGGCTGCTCCTGTTGTGCCATTTTGGCTGCAATATACCCAGTTTATGCGTTTGCCATTAAGTTTACTGGGTGCAGTTTTGCTGGTGTTGTTATTTGTAATACCTATATTTATGCCAGATACAATGACATTACCTATGATGTTTGGGGCTTATACTGTTGCGGCTATTTATGGCTGGCATTTATTACAACAAGCTTCAACGGGTGAGTTAAAAGACATAGGTATTAATGTGTTAAGTAAAAATACCAATAAGCTTACGTTACAAATTGGCTTAGCTATTGCAGTTATTTTTGTGAGTTTAGATGTATTAACGGCAAAAATGGCTTTGTTAGCACGTTGTTTAGGGGTGTTATTGGTATTTGTATTGCCTGCCATGTTAATGACGGTGGCGGTAGATAAAAGCATTGCTTCTATGTTGCAGCTTTCTAATATAAAAAACATGCTTTTAAGTTTGCGGTTTTTTTATGTGCCTTTAGTGGCAGCTTCGTTGTTTTTGTTACTGATTACCTCAGCAATTATCGGTTTATTAGCCGATGTATTGTCGCCACAAATAACGCAAGGCTTAGAGCAGGCCTTATATAGTTATGGTTTATGGGTGATGATGTCTGTTGTGGGTTATGTGTTATTTGAGTTTCATCAAGTCTTAGATTTTGAGGTGCTAGGTAAAAAAAATAAAAAACGTAGTGTATCGAAAGTACAAGATAAGCAGCAGGCACGTTTAGCGGTCTATTTAAAAGAGGGGGCTTATGAAAAGGCCGCAGCACTCTTAAAAATGCAAAGTGAAAAACAAAAAAATAATCCAGAGATTCAAGAAAACTATTATCAGTTGCTTATCTTTATGCAAGATGCCGATCAAGTGCCTATTCAGGCAAGTCATTATATGGAAGCATTATTAGAAGTAGGACAAGTACCACAAGCCTTAGAAGTGTTAATAAAAGTCAGACATTTAGTGCCAGATTTTATGCCACCTACTCCAGAAATGCGTTTTAATTTAGCCAAAGCCTGTGTTGATAATCAGCATTATGAACTAGGTCGTGATTTGTTACGTCAACTACATAAAGAGTATCCGCATTATCCGCAACTGCCAGAAGCCTATTTATTATTGTCTAAAGTGCTACACGAAAAATTAAAGGCTTCACAAGAAGCATTAGAAACAATGGAATATTTAGCGTTACGTTTTCAAAAGCATCCTCGTTATGACTTAATTGAGGGTTTTTGGCGTTCTTTAGGTGGTAAACCTAAAGAAGATTTTATTTTATGATTTAGCTTGTTTTCTCATCAGGCCGATTGGCTATTTGTTGATAAAATCTAGCACGTTGCTCTTGGTGTTGAGCTAAAAAAGCCTGTTGTAAATTAAGTGCTGCTTTTTTGAGTAATAAAGACGGGTGTTTGTCATCTAAGGCACGTTTAAAAATTTCTTCGGCCTCCTTAAACGCATTAATACGCGCAAAACGCATCGCAAGCTGTAGGCAAGTATCGGTATCTAAGGCCACAAAACTATGGCTACGTTTTTTATAATCGTTATAGATTCTTAACGCGGTATGATTGGCACTGGCCTGATTGGGTAAGTTAAATAAACTACAGGCTAACTCCTCAAACTCCAATTCTGATGGTCTAAACTTACATAAATGATAAAGCGTTTCTTGAATACGTTTATCTTGCGGATATTTTTGTGCTAATTCGCGTAAATCTTGTTCGGCTAAACTAAAGTTGAAGTTGGCTATTTTTTGTAAGGCATTATCTAAATCCTCTTGGTATAAGGCATTGTTAAGCGGCTCTTCATCAACAATAACTTCTGCCAAATTGTCGTCTGATGATTGACTTGCAAACCAACGATTATACAGTACACAAACGATTATTCCTGATACAAAAGACAAACTGTGTGCTATTAACAAACCTGTATCTAATAAGTGGTCAACGGCAAAATCAATACCAGCAATAAGGGCAAACAAAGCTAAAAATAACCAGCCGCTTAATTGTGTTTTAGTACCAATAATAGTCAAACTTTGGCGACTTCTAAAGTGCATAAAGGCAATACCTAAAACACTAGCCATTGCGCCTGTATTATCTAATAACGGCGTTACACTATGTAAGTGCGATAAGTTAAACGTGATGCCTGTGACCATGCTGCCTACAAGCCAAGCACTCAGCAATGCACCGCTCCCCATTGACCACTCAACCACCATACCAACCAATAAAAGTAGTAATGCCGCCGCTAATACGCTATACAGTGAGGGTTCAAAAAAAGCATAACTAAAATAGGTAATTGGGCGAAAACGTTGTGCATCTAAACCTAATACTTGGCTAATCAGTTGGTCTCGTTGAATATCAAATTCTTGGCGAGCGCTTTGCCATTTTGAGAATTGTTCGGGTTCAAAATAATTATTACCTGTACTTTGAATATTTTGTACAAAAGCACGATCAAAACCCATTTGCTGCATGAGTAGGGTATTGTCTTTATGTTCGTAAGCAAATTGGAGTTGATTAAGCGTGTCTATTTGCTGATGTTGTAAAATATGCGTGGGATATAATGGCCACTCCAATTTAAGAAGTTGTTGTTGATATTGAACACTTAAACTTTCAATTTGTGAGTTTTGCTGCGGACTAAGCCATGCAAATAAAATCAGCAATAAAGCAGCCAGTCCCAAGCTCAAGCGTGGAGGTTGACGATAGTCAAACGGTTTGTCACTCGGAACAAGCAGCATAATTTTTACTCTTTTATAATTTCAATACTTCGGACAGAATTAGTATTTTATTTCCCCGAAATTACAAAGGTCATGAT
>ERZ724511.189-NODE-189-length-22287-cov-82.096168_pt1 | contig 22287 bp, 31 predicted proteins | sample MGYA00376044_ERZ724511 | MGnify/ENA primary metagenome ERZ724511 (study PRJEB28724, sample SAMN07190887) | wastewater metagenome | isolation source: effluent of sewage treatment plant in Hong Hong | place: USA: Christiansburg, Virginia | collected 2016-03-01 ...
CGGGCAATCCGTCAGCGTCTCGCCTCCGGCAGTTCCCGTGCTTGGCTGGCAGCCGAGTACAATCTGGCCACCGAGACGGTAGCGAAGATCGCTCGGCGGGACACCTTCCGCCACGTGAGGGACCTGCCAGATGCCAGCGAGCTGGAGCGGGAGGCCCAGGCCAGCTTGGAGCGGCTGGCCGGGTTAGGTCTGACGGTGGAGGGCCAGACACAAGTTACGAAGTCTCCGAAACCGGGGGAGGACCGACCTCCAGCGGAACCATCTCCGGATTCGGGGACTTCACCCAACAGCGAGGCAAGCGGCAGCGGCCGCACGAAGCCTTGCGTCCCAGGGCAGGAAGCTGGCATGGTGCCAGATCTGCCGAAAAGCAAAGCCCACTCCATGTTGGAGTGGCTACTCAGAGAGGAAAGATAAGATGTTTAACGGAAACTTGCGGCAACTTTTCACAATGATGGTTCTGACAGCTGCCGGGTGTGGAGCCAGGGCCGTAACGACCCAGACGGCCAGCCCGCTGGGTTCTCTACTGCCAAAGCCCCCGGTCTCCCGGCGGTATCCCCGCTGCAGCGAGGGCGAGCGGGTCCGCCGGATGAGTCAGATACTCCTCGGCACACTTCGCCAGGAGAACGGGCTGGCCCGTGACGGCCAGCTGGTGAGTCGGCCAAACGGCAGCATCCAGATTCGCCGCCCGTATTAACCAGTCCCGCGAGGACTCTTCAAGCCCGGCGTGCTGGGCTTTCGGAGCACTTTCGCTCAGATCGTAGGAGGGGGTATGGAACAGAAACGCGAGGGCTGGGAGGACGAAACCTCCGGCCTGGACGGCTGGGAAGTCGAGGGCAGTCGGCAAGGGATCGGCAGCCTGTGGCGGCTTGCAGCGATCTTGCTGGCTACCTGGGGCTGGGTGCTGCTCGGCGCCTTGATGATCATCGACTTCGGGGAGCTGCTGTGAGCCCCTCGAACATTCCGCTAACCATCCGAGCCAGAATCATCGAGCGCAAGCTCGCGGATCTGGAGAACGAACTGGCGGATATCGCCAGCCACATGTCGGCGTTGCCTGGCTCAGGCTGGGAACGTCGTACCCGTCAGCTCCGCAAGGCCAGCAAGCTGCTGACCGGATGGCGCAAGAAGCTGTGAGGCGGGCGAGTGGATCGAGTCTCCATCTCGGTAAGAGCGCTCCGCTGGGCGCTTAAGACACGGCGGAGCATTTGGGTTTTTGGCAATCTATTTCAGGGAAGAACATGCTATGGCAACTGTAAGAAATCGGTATCGGATGCGAGACCAGCTGTTACAAGCAACCCCAGCTCCCAAGCTCCAGTTAGGTCCGACGATGCTGTGCGACGGGACGCAGGGCCAGATCGTTGAGCTTCTGAACGGTGAAACACTGGCCATCTTCCGCGCCAGCAACGGGCCGAAATTCACAATCTCCCATCGGGATCTGGCTGGCGACCGTCTCTGCCAGCAGGCAGGTCCGATGGCGCTGAGCGAGGCGTTGGAGGTGCTTCGGCAACTCCAGCAACTGCCGGCCCCCGTCGCGAGCGGGAGAGTCTGATGGCCCAGACTCGCGGACAATCGGCGGTCGAGACAGTGGTCGGCACGGCAGTCGGCCTGCTGGTCTCGGTTGCGGCGAACATGCTGGTCCTCCCGGTCTTTGGGTTCAGCCCGAATCTGGAAGAGGCCGGACAGATCGGCGTGGTTTTCACGCTGGTGAGTATCGCTCGCAGCTACATGATGCGGCGATTGTTTAACTGGTTGGAGGTGCGAGGGTGAGCGAACGCACAGCACTGGAGATTGCCGACCAGGTAGATGCTTACGTTATCAGAACCTCCATTGAAGCAGAGGCGGCCGCAATGCTCCGCCAGCAGCACGCCGAGATTGAGCAATTCAAGCGCGAGCGCTACCACATCTACGACCTGCTCGCTAGAATCCACCGAGACGGCGGCCAATACACCGCAGAGCACGGCGTCGAGAAATCTTGCGACGACGCAGAAGCGCAGGTCGTCACTTGGCTTGACACGATCAGCGGAGTGGATGCGCTGATTGAGCAGGCGAGGATTGCAGAGCGCGCGGCGTGCGACATGCTGCAGTGGGCAGCAGATCAAACCCGCGCGAGGTCAGCGACATGACCAGTCAGTCCTACTCGACCACTCCCGTCTGCCCCATGTCCTGGGCCGGGCAGCTCGCTTCCCTCTCGGTGAACGTGGAGCAGGCAGATGCCGAAGCCAAGCTGCGGGCCGAAACCGAGGCTCGCTACCGAGCCAAGGTGATCGAGAACATCGCCATCCACAAGGCCTCCCGGCAGGTCCAGGCCGAACGTCGGGTGCTGGAACTGCTGCGCAAACTGCCGGGCTCGATCAGTACCTCGGAGCTGGCAAACAAACTCCATCAGGATCGTGGCGGAGCACGCTACATTCTGATGCGACTGGTGGAGCGTGGCAAGGTGGAAAACGTCGGGTCGCAGAAGCGGCAGCTTTGGGCCGCTACGGAAAGGGAGATCTAGATGCACCTACTCACAATGCGGGAGCTGGAGCAAGCCAGTTCCGACGACCAAGGGATCTGCCTGGAATGCGGGCTGGTCCAGGACTTCGCCGAGCGGGAGTCCATGCGGTTTGGCCTGTGTTTGGACTGCGAAGCCCAGCGGGTGTTGCGGGCCGCGGACCTGCGGGACGGGCTGCTCGTCATTCAACTGGAAGGAGACGAGTCATGACCAGGGGGGAACTGCTCCGCTTGTGTCGGCAGGACCGGAGGCTGACGCTGCAAGAGGTGGCCAAGGCCTGCCACACGACCAAGAGTTACATCTGGCACCTCGAACACGGAGACTCCACCCGGATCGGGCTGGAGATGGCGGCCTGCCTATGTCGGTTCTTCGGCATTGACCTGTGTGAGTTCGCAGGGCGCTCGGGGGAGACCCCGCCAAGTTTCAGGTGACCCAAAGTCAAGCGGATATCCTGCGCCGCGAGCCCTGCGCCGCGAGCCAGGAAATCCGTTTCGCTGTGGGAACCAGCAGACCGCCCCAAAGATAGGGTCTGCATGTTGAAGGAGATAGAAGTGGCAAGAAAGAAAGCAACGCCGGGAGATCCGGCATCCAGTGAAGCAACAACCGAAGCAACCCCGACCGCAGCAACCACCTCCCCGGAGAGCACCATGAACGACACCACCACCCCCGCAGCCACCGAAGCCGAAACCACCTCCACCAAGCGCGTGGCCATCCCACCCGAGCTGGTCGTCATGACAGACGGCCGCACGGTGGAGTTCACCGGTCGCACCCGGCTGGACAAGACCATCTTGATCGACGGGGACTCGGTGGCTGTGCGCTTCGACTTCCGCAACGGCCAGACCGCCACCTACCCGATTCCACCGCAGCACCTGCTCTACGCTGCCGGTCACGGCTGGAGCCAGAAGCTCGGCGATCATGTCGCCGGGATGAAGGACGAGAAAACCAAGGAGCCGGCCACCGAGGAGGACATGTTCCTGGCCATCGAGTCGCTGGTCAAGGACATGGAATCGGGCTGGAACAAAGTTCGCACTGGTGAGGGCACCGTCTCCGGCGCCGGCATCGTCCTGCGTGCGCTGGCCCTGCACTTCAGCAAGCCGGTCGCAGCGGTCAAGGAAATCATCGAGGGCCGTCTCGCGGCGGACAAGGCTCGCGGCGGCACCCTCACCCGGAAGGCGCTCTACGCCAGCTTCCGCAATCCCGACACCGAGCTGGGTCAGTTGATCATCAAGCTCGAGTCGGAGAAGAAGAAGCCGGCTGTCCAGATCGACCTGGACGACGTGATGGGCGCGCTGGCGGCCTAACCACCGTCGGGGCAGAGGAAGGGCCAGCCTTTCGGGGCTGGTCTTTTTACGAACACAAAATACCGATATTCCGTGTTCAGGAATCACCAGAGAAGGAGCACCAATGGGCAGAGCCAAGCACGTCGAGCCGAAGGCTCACCTGCACATCACACTGAATCCCCGGTTGCGGGAGCAACTCGACAACGCGGTCTGGTCGAACCTCGAGGGCCGTATCCCCCCGGCAGCACTGCAGACCTTCGTGGAGTCCCGGCTGCGGGAACACTTCTCCCAGGTGAGGCTAGACCTCCAGCCGTATCTGGCGGTCGGCGGGGTTATCTCCGGGATGCCCGAGACGATTGAGGCGCTGAAGGAACTGCTCGACCGGGGGCAGGGGCCGACGCCGACGCCTGGTAAGGAGGAGTAAGGAATGGAAACAATCGAATTGTATTTTACTGCTCTATGTAAAGGTGGAGAGGTACTGGAAGCACGAAGAGGCTGGTACCCGACAGAAGAAATCGCTCAAGATGCCTTGGAGCCTGAATGCGGAAACTGTTACCAGTCCACCATCCGGTGGGCTTTTTCTATGGAGAAGCAAATATGGAACGAGCAAGCCCTGTGCAGATAAACGACCTTTTTAGTAATTATTGGCATGATGAGTTGCAAACGCAAGCCATGCGTCCTTATCGCTCTATAGAGCTATTTGCAGGTGCAGGTGGTCTTGCTTTAGGCTTAGAAAAAGCAGGTTTTAAAGCTGTTTTGCTCAATGAGTTTGATAAGCACGCGTGCGCGACTTTGCGTCATAATCGTCCTGAATGGCACGTTGTTGAAGACAGTATTGCCAATGTGGATTTTAGTGAATATGAAGGTCAAATAGACTTTTTATCAGGCGGGTTTCCTTGTCAGGCGTTTTCTTACGCGGGTAACAAAAAAGGTTTTGATGATACGCGTGGGACATTGTTTTTTGAGTTTGCTCGCGCTATCAGCGAAATTAAGCCAAAAGTTTTTTTAGGCGAGAATGTACGCGGTTTATTAAACCATGATGATGGTCGAACCTTAGCAACGATTAAAAATGCGATTGCCGAATTGGGCTATACCCTAGTTCCACCACAAGTGTTAAAAGCAATGTTTTTTCAAGTGCCACAAAAGCGTGAGCGTTTATTTTTAGTGGCGATTCGTAATGATTTAGTTGGTGATGCTCAGTATCAATGGCCAGCGCAATATCATCGGGTGATGACCATGCGTGATGCCATGTTTGCAGGTGATTTATATGCCACAGACGTACCTGACTCGACTGGGCAAGTTTATCCTGAACATAAAAAAGCAGTGTTAGACCTCGTCCCTCAAGGCGGCTATTGGCGCGATTTGCCCGATGCTATTCAACGAGAATACATGAAGGGCAGTTATTTTTTAGGTGGTGGTAAAACAGGGATGGCTCGACGTTTATCGTGGACTGAACCAAGTTTAACGCTAACGTGTTCGCCCGCACAAAATCAAACGGAGCGTTGTCATCCGAACGAAACGCGACCATTAACCGTGCGAGAGTACGCGCGGATTCAAACTTTCCCCGATGACTGGCAGTTTATGGGCGCAATATCTCATCAGTATAAACAAATTGGTAATGCAGTTCCTGTAAATTTAGCTTATGCAATGGGACGTAGTTTAGTACGACTTTTAAATGAGATAGAGCTAAAAACTCAATCCTTAGCGGCAAGTGCTGCTTAAAGAGTCGTGCCAACACCTAAAAACCTGAAAGGGTCAAAGCTGCAGTCGGGAAAACTGTAATAGGGGTGGCACCTAATTCTGCGAGACTGCCTTGGACGCATCTCCGGTGAGCAGCAGGAGCAAGACGGAGCAGAGTGCAGCGTGATTGAGGCGAACGGTGAATGTCTATACTGCACGACCGAGACGGCCACCAGAGGTGGCACAGATCAATACGAGGAATGCGCAGGCTGATGCGCGAAGAACATACGCTAATCCACTGAGGCGTGCGTGTGAAGCCGGAGATCAGCGCCGGCCCTCGTAACACAAACACAAGCAAAGGAGAAACAAAATGAGTCCAGGGGAATTGAACTCAAAGTTGGAACAGTGGCGGGCCAAGCAAGCGGCTGAGGGCCTGTCAATCGAAGAACTGGTGGAGGTGGTTCAAACCCTCTCCGCCGGGCGGGTGTCGGCGCAGATTGCCTCCACCACCAGCCGCACGACGAAGGCCGCTGCCAAGGCCCCGATAGCACAAGAGACGCTTGACGATATCTTCGGGGAGCTGGGAGCATGACCATCCGCCAACGTCCGCAGTTTCCCGAGGTCATCGACTCCTCCATGCGCAGCGACTTTGTCTCCTGCCCCCGCAAGTGTCAGCTCAAGAACATCGAGCACTGGAAGCCGAAGGACCAGTCGGTGCATCTCCTCGCTGGCGGGGCCTACGCTCGCGGGCTGGAGGTCGCACGCAAAGCCTTCTACGGGGAGGGGCGCCCAGCTCTCGAGGCCATCGGGCTGGGTCTCCAGGCTCTGATGATTTCCTACGGGGACTTCAGGTGTCCGCCCGAATCCGCCAAGTCGTGTGAGCGGATGCTCGGCGCCCTGGAGTACTACTTCCACGTGTGGCCACTTGATGCCGACTACGCCACCCCGCACCTGTTCGAAGGCGAGACCCTCGGTGTGGAGTTCTCGTTCGTGGAGCCAATCGACCTGCTGCATCCCGAGACCGGCAACCCGCTGCTGTACGCAGGTCGCCTGGACGCACTGATGAACTTCGCCGGCGGACTGAGTGCCCTCGACGACAAGACTACCTCCGGGATCGGTCCCAAGTGGTCGCAGCAATGGGACCTTCGCAGCCAGTTCACCGCGTATATCTGGGGACTGCAGCGGGCCGGGATCGACGCCCAAGGGTTTATGGTGCGGGGCCTTGCGATACTGAAGACCAAGTTCGACTCCGCCGAGGCCATCACATATCGGCCACCCTGGATGGTCAAGCGGTGGTACCAGCAGATGCTCCGCGACGTGCAGCGGATGATCGACTGCTGGACCGAGGGGTATTGGGATTACAACCTGGACGAAAGCTGCAACGCCTACGGGGGCTGCGAGTACAAGCGCATCTGCTTGGTCGAGCACCCGGAGGCTTGGCTGGAGACCGGGTTTGAACGCAGGAAGTGGGACCCGGTCAGCCGGGTGGAAACGAAACTGTAACTTGCTCCGCGAGACATTGCGCCGCGAGCCCTTGTAGCACCAACCTAGAGAAGGAGATGGAAATGGGTGAAGAAGATCTGTGGGATCACGTAGAGGAGTGGTATAAGCGGGGGGTGGATTTCCAGGTGATGGTAAAGCGGTGGTCCATTTCGGAAAGCCACTGGAATCTGAGAGAGGGCTGTCAGCGCTGGAACGTCTATGCCCACATCTACCCGAAGCATCGGCTGTGGGACAGCTTCGAGGGGCCAGACATGTTCCAGCCGGCGGCAAGCGCCCTCCCGCTGCACTGTGGGCCGAGCTTTCTGCAGTACAACATCGGTGAAGCTGGAAAGGTGGAGTCCTTGCAGGTCGGCTCAGACTACTACTATCTGGGGGACGAACGTTTCTCCCACTACAAGACGCGCGAAGCTGCCTGGGAAGTATTCCGGGACGCAGAAGAGTTGTTCGAGTACCTGAGTACCAACCCCGAGAACACCAACACAGAGAAGGAAGAGCAATGAAAATCAAACTGTACGCTTACGCCGGGCGCTTCACGACGCACTCGCCGATTCACATCACTCTGCAGGAATACCCGAACGTAACGATGGAGCCGCTTGCCATGATGCCCGTCGGTGAGTTCGAGGTCGATCTGCCGATCACCCTCCCCACGGTGGAGGAGTTCAACACCTTCCTGCTCGACGCCAAGAAGCGTGCTCGTCTCGAGCGGATCGAGACCCTCAACCGGCAGCTGGCCGCACTCGAGGCTCTGCCCACCGACGCCTACGATCAAGTCACCTTGCTTGACGGACCGGGACCGCTGCTGTAATGAACCACCAGCACTTCTGGGCGGATAACTCCTACCTCGGACAGCGGGAGTGCCCCACCTTGTGGCTGGCAGATCCGCAGTCCAAGGCGCGGGGAACTCTCTTGGCGCAGCATAACACCGCCTACTTCTGCCCAGTGTGCGGCAACATCTGGGGGAGGGTGACATACGACCAAGCGGCCCCGCTCTGGCACGTCCTCTCCCGGCATTGCGAGGAACACGGCCAGGGCGGTTGGCCCACCTGGGCAAGCGGGAGTCTGGCTGCGACGTTCCCCGGAGTCGATCCGCTTTCCGTCGATCGAACCTGGCCCATCAAGGCTCTGCAGCGGGAGGCCGAACTCCTTATGCGTAAGGCCGAGCGGGGCCTGCTTATTTTTTCGGAGGACTAACCATGCCCGACCGCAAGTACCATGATGCTTACTGGACCGAGCTTCCCGCTTGCCGGAAGGAACTCGAGGCCGCACTCAAGGAGAACGATCTCCTCCGGGCCGAGCTGCAGACGGCCCTCACCTTCACCAACACCGACTACGTGCTGAAGGGCCATTTCCTGCGCGTTATGTTGAACCACTTCACCCCACCAGCAACCACCATAGAGAAGGAAACACCATGAGCGAACAGACACAACCTACAGCCGAACTCGAGGACACCCACCTCGCCGGACCGAAGATTCTCCTTGAGGGGCCTTCCGGCACCGGGAAGAGCTTTGCCCTCGGCACGCTGGTCGATTGGGCCGAGCGAAACAACCAGGAGGTATTCATCCTCTTCACCGAGCAGGGCGGGCTGGAGACTCTCCTCGGATACTGGCGGGACACCGGAGTTCCCCCGTTCAACCGCAAGGTCTGGGCACCAGTCCCGGCCTGTCTGCACTGGCACGTTCTCAAGACGCCGGCCATCGGGCTGGACTCCCTGATCGACAGCGCCGTGCGCACTGGCCAGCTTTCCTATCAGGCCCTGACTCAGTGGTCCGACTCGAACAGGTCCCGGAACAACCCCTGGGACGCGGTGCTAAGGACCTTCTCCGACTTCCCCTGTGACCGCACTAAGCAGAAGTATGGCAACGTCGGACAGTGGGACAATCGCCGCATCCTGATCAACGACAGTCTGTCGGAGACCGCCAACGCCTGCTTCCGCATGGTGCTGGGGTCAAAGACCACCGCCAGCCAGCCCGAGTACGGCGTGGCTCAGCAGAACCTCCTCGCCTGGATTCGCTGGATGACGCAGTATCTCCAATGCACCTTCGTCATGACGGCCCACGTGCAGCGACAGGTCAATGAGCTGACCGGCGTGACCTCTGTCATGACCAAGGCAATCGGCAAGGCTCTCGGTGACGAGTTCGCCCCGCTGTTCAGCGACGTAGTGCTGACCGTCCGCGAGTCCGACCGCTTCTATTGGGACACAGCGGCCCCGAACGTCGACCTCAAGACGAGGTACCTCCCCATCCGGAGCAAGATCAACCCGGATTTCTCCCAGATTATGGATCGCTGGCTGCAGCGGAGTGGGATCTGACCTCCGCCACCGCACGAAGCCATGCGTTAAGCTGCCCCATTCCCGGCCCTGGGTAAGCCGAGTCTCAGCCACACCACCCACAACCCATCGCAGTCTCATTCACAAGGAGCTTCAAAATGTCTCAGCAAATCTTTGATCCAAACATGTTTCTGGAAATCACCGTCGATCAGCCGTTCGAGGATCGCATCCCGCTGCCGATCGGAGAATACACCGCAATGGTCGGACAGATCACCGCTCGCTCGTGGCAGTCGAAGGACGGCACCAAGGCCGGTGTTGCCTGGGACATTCCGCTGGTTGTGGATGTTCCCCCGGAGGTTCAGCAGCAGTGCGCGTGCATGGCCACGATGAAGCTGACGGACAGCGCCATGATCGACCTGAATGAAGCTGGCAACGGCTTCGACATGGGTCCGGGCAAGAACCGGGTACTGAAGGACTACCGGGAGGCGACCGACACCAACCGGCCTGGGGATAAGTTCGGAGCCAAGCTGCTCCAGGGCAAGATCATCAAGATTCGGATCACCCACGACCTGTGGGAAGGCCGCATCCGCGAGAAGATCACTGGACGTAGCAAAACCTAAGACCTGACTGTCGGGGGAGGGAGGAGACTTCTTCCCCCTTTTTTATGGAGGTCCGATGAAAACCGAGAAAAAGATCAAGCTGCTCACCAAGCGGCAACGCCGGGACAGGGTTCTGCTCGGCATCCTCTACCGATTCATGGCTGCATTCAAGAAAGGAAACAAAGTATGTCCGTTTATCTGATCGACACCGAGACCACCGGGACGCAGGACCCGCAGGTCATTCAGCTTGCGTGGATGCGTCTGCGATTCGGCGAGGGTTACATCGTGGAGGAGGAGACTTTCAATCAATTCTACCGTCCGTCGAAGGAGATCGAGCTCGGAGCACTGTGTGTGCATCACATCGGGCTGAAGGACCTAATTGACTGCTACTCGTCCGCCACGGCGAAGCTGCCAGCCGACGCCGAGTACATCATCGGGCACAACGTGGACTTCGACTGGAAGGCACTCGGACAGCCCCAAGTCAAGCGGATATGCACCGAAGCCTTGGCCCGGGCACTCTGGCCGAACCTTGACAGTCACAAGCTCGGGGCCTGCCTCTACCACGTCAATCCCGCAGATGCGAAGGCCACGCTCAAGAACGCGCATGATGCGGAGGCCGACTGCTGCGCTTGCCTGAGTCTGTTGTTCAACATCGTCGACAGGCTTGAAGCAACCGGGCTGGCGGTAAACACAGCCGAGCGACTCTGGCTGATCAGCGAAGCGGCTCGCATCCCCAAGATCATGACATTCGGCAAGCACAAGGGGGAGCCTATCTCCAGCGTGCCTCCGGCGTACATGAACTGGTACCGTCGGCAGGAGAATCCCGATCCCTACCTGCTGAAGGCGTTTGACGCTGTTGGGCGCGGAGGTCGGAAATGAGCGACTCCCCGAATGTGGTTAAGCTGGTCAAGGTAGCTGCAGATTCGGAGCAGCAAGATCGGGAAAACGTCAACGCGTTCCTGGATTATTGCAAGGAACAGCAATTCGAGTCGATTGTGATAATCGGCCTGCGCGACGGCGTCCTCCACGCAACACATTACGGAATAGAAAGTAAGATCGAAACCCTCGGCATTCTGCACATGGCTGCAGACGGCTTTCTCCACAGCTCCTAACAAAGGAACAGATATGAAACAATTCGCTGCTATCGGCGACATAGCCGTAGAGTCTCGCCACCGCAAGACCTTCTCGGAGAAGAGTAACCAAGACCTCCAGGAGTCCATCCGAACCGTCGGCTTGCTGCACGCCATCGTACTGGAAGAGACCGACTACGGCCTGGTACTGCGGGCTGGTGAGCGTCGCCTGCGGGCCGTCCGCGATCTGGCGGAGTTCGGCCAGACTATCTCGTACAACGGGGAGGCCGTCGAGCTCGGCATGATCCCCTACTCCTCCTGGGAGGCCCTCACCGACCTGCAGCGACTCCAGATCGAGGTCGACGAGAACCAACAGCGGGAAGCCTTCACCTGGCAGGAATCCGCCACGGCCCTGTCTCAACTGGAGAAGCTTCGTACAATTCAAGCGGGACTGGCCGGCCTCAAACCTCCGACCACAAAGGAGCTGGCGATCGAGGCCTACAGCTCTGGGGCAGACCCCATGCACCCGACCGCGGCAGCGGCCAAGGCCAAGGATGAACTGATCCTGGCGAAGCACCTCCACAAGCCGGAGATTGCCAAGGCCAAGACCGCGAAGGAGGCCATGCAGATTCTCAAGCTGGCGGAAATCCGGGAGAAGAATCTGACGCTTGCTAACAGCACCGACGGAATGGCGAAGTCCAGCCGCTTCCAGTGCTTCAACCAAGACTCCCGGGAGTGGGTCAAGACCTGCCCCGATGGGACGTTCGACGTGATTCTGACTGATCCCCCGTATGGAATGGGAGCGGACAACTTCGGGACAGCCGGCGGAGGGACAGCAACGGCACACGGGTATGCTGACTCAGAGGACGTTCTGCTCGGTATAATGAAGTGGTTCCCGGAAGAGTCCTTCCGCGTGACCAAGCCCGAGGCACATCTCTACCTGTTCTGTGACCTGGACTGGTTCTTCGAGTGGAAACTGTATCTGACGGCCGCCGGCTGGAAGGTGTTCCGTACTCCGCTGATCTGGGTCAAGCCCACCGGCTTTCGCACACCCTGGATTGACTCCGGTCCGCAGCGGAAATACGAACTCATCCTCTACGCGATCAAGGGGGACAAGAAGGTGAACCTCATTGCCCCGGACGTGATCCAGCTGCAGTCGGCCGGAGCGGGTGTCGGGCATCCAGCCGCCAAGCCGGTCGCGTTGTTTTCGGAGCTGCTTCGCCGCTCTGTCCGGCCAGCGGATAAGGTGCTTGATCTCTTCTGCGGCACCGGGCCGATCTTCGGGGCAGCCTACCAGCACAAGTGTCTGGCCACCGGGGTGGAACTGGACAAGGCGTACTACGGGGAGTCGTTGAAACAGATCAACTTGCTGGAGGGCTAGAGATGGACCAGAGTCTGGAGTATAAGATTGGGGTGATGCAGGCGTTCCTGGCCGGGCAATCTATCGAGGCCTTTCCACTCTACGAAGATGCTTGGGGTAATCCTTTCGGTACAGCTAATCCGAGTTGGAACTGGAGCAGCTATTACTCCCGGGTGAAAGGCTCGTGAGTACCCTGGGAAGCGGGCCTGCTGACGCTCGCATCATGATTGTCGGTAATTGCTACAGCGACGAGGACACCCGCGCCTGTGCCCCGTTCCAGGGATCAGCCGGGATGGAACTCAGTCGAATGCTCAAGGACGCTGGGATCCTGCGGTCGGAGTGTTACCTGACCAACGTGGTGAACAGCCAGCCGCAAGGAGGGCGCATCGACAGTTTGATCGCCTACCGCAAGGCTGATGTTACGGCAAACCACACCTCGCTGAACGGGAAGTACGTCTTGCCTCCGCTCGTCATCGGCTACAATCGGCTGCTCAAGGAGATCGAGCTGGTGAAGCCGAATGTCATCTGCTCCCTGGACACGGTTCCCACGTGGCTGCTGACGGGAGCCGAGTCCATTACGAAGTGGAGGGGGAGTCACCTCACGCTCTCGCCACCGCACGAGGCTCTGCGGGAAGGCGGTCTTCTCCCGAAGGTGATTCCTACCTACCCGCCTGCCTGGGTGCTAGCCCAATGGCAACTTCGTCCGCACACGGTCGAGGACCTGCGCCGGGTCAAGCGAGAGTCTGAGTCCCGCGTGTATGAGCACATTCCGCAGTGGAACTTCACCGTCAAGCCCACTCGGAATGAGGTGGTCTCCTGTCTGGAGTGGCTCACGGCCCAGCTAGAAGCGGCCACCGAGCCCTTCTGGTTGGAGCTCGACCTCGAGACGCGGGCCGGGCATATAGCCTGCCTGGGCCTGTCGTGGTCGCGGGAGGACGCCATCTGCATTCCGTTCATGTGCGTAGCTCGGTATGAGGGCTACTGGCGGCAGACGGATGAGGCCGTCATCCTGTGGCATCTGCACAGGGTCCTCACCCATCGCAACGTGGCGGTGCGCTGGCAGAACGGACTCTACGACGCACAGTATATCTGGCGTCACTGGCACTTCGTCCCGCGAGGGGCGCAGGACACCCTCATCTCTCAGCACACCGCGTTCGTCTCCCTGCCGAAATCGCTGGCCTTCCAAGCGTCGATGTACTCCCCGCACTACGTTTACTGGAAGGACGACGGCAAGACCTGGGAGCCGAACCAACCCGAGTCCAAGCTGTGGGAATACAACTGCGTTGACTGTGTGCGCACGCGGGAGGTCGGGGAGGAGGAACTCCGCATTATTGAGGAACTCCATCTCCAAGACGTTGAGGCCTTTCAGCAAAAGCTTTTCTGGCCAGTGCTGAAGGCGATGCAGGTCGGAGTCCGGGTGGACGCCATACGGAAGGCGCAGCTTCGCCGGGAGCTCCAGACGGAGATCGACTCCCGCAAGCGTTTCCTTACCACGGTCTTGGGGAACGAGATCAACCTCGCATCGCCGCCGCAGATGAAGGACCTGTTCTACCGACGACTCGGCCAGCCCCCGGTAATGTCCAGGCCCAAGCGGGGGGTAGTCCCTCACATCACCTGCGATGACGAGGCCCTGCAGACAATCGCCAAGCGGGAGCCACTGCTCAAGCCAATCGTCAACTGCATCGCGGATATCCGCACCCTTCAGGTGCTGGTATCGACCTTCATCGAGGCGACCGTGGACGTTGATGGCCGAATGCGGAGTTCCTTCAACATCGGGGGAAGTGACACCGGGAAGTCTGCTCCCTATACGTATCGACTCAGCTCGTCGAAGAACGCCTTCGGAGGCGGGTGCAACTTTCAGAACATTCCATCCGACAAGTCGAAGTCAGCTGGCAAGGCGCTGGCTCGTGGCATGGTGTTCAAGCTCCCAAACATGCGGGGCATGTACATGCCAGACCCAGGCTACACCATGTTCGACATGGACTTGGATCGGGCTGACTTGCAGGTGGTGGTCTGGGAAGCCGACGACACTATGCTCAAGGCGGCCCTACGGATGGGGGCAGACATTCACCTGCTCAACGTCTATGCCCTGGATGGGAGGGACCCACCGCCGCTGGAGGAACTTGTCGAGACCCATCCGAAGTATCCAGACCACCGAGGTCCCCGCAAGCACAAGCGGGAATTCTCCAAGGTCTTTGTTCATGCTTCAAATTATGGCGGGCAAGCCCGAACGGTAGCCGCAGCAACAGGTCGCTCCGTCCACGAGATTGATCGGGCGCAAAAGGCTTGGTTCGCCGCACACCCAGGCATTCGGAGCTGGCACGATCGTACCCTCGACCAGATCCAGCGATTCCACTTCGTCGAAAACCGCTTCGGTTATCGCTGGTACATCTTCGACCGCCTGGACAGGGCTCTCCCGCAAGCCCTAGCCTGGACTCCGCAGTCGACCGTGGGGTGCTACATCAACCGGATCTGGGTATCAATCCACGACAACGTGCCAGATGTGACGGTGCTAGTCCAGGTCCACGATTCCCTGATGGGCCAATTCCCGACGACCAAGCGAGAGGCCTGCCTGGAGGCCATACAGACTCACAGCCGCATCGTCATACCATACGAGGACCCACTGATCATCCCGGTGGGAATCAAAACCAGTCTGACTAGTTGGGGGGATTGCCAGTAATGAAACCACGGATTTATCGCAAGGGGGCTGCTTGGTTCTGCAGCTACTATAAGGGGATGCGTGGAGAATCTGGAAAGGGTCACACACCCTACCTGGCTTGGTACTCCTGGAAGTACAGGCTATATCATGGGGTATAAGCGTAACTTTCCTTCCTGGCTGGACACCTACGTGACCTACGCAGCTCACACCGAGGCCCCTAAACTGATGCACTTCTGGGCCGGAGTCTGGACGATCGCCGGGGTCCTGCGCAAGCGGGTGTGGATGGATCAGGTGGCTTTCCGCTGGGTGCCAAACTTCTTCATCGTCTTTGTGGCTCCACCCGGGATTGTCTCCAAGTCCACCACAGCTGGTTTTGCCGAGGCGTTCCTTCGGGATATCCCAGGCATCAAGTTCGGGCCGGACGTGGTAACCTGGCAGTCGCTTGTCACCTCGTTCGCTTCCGCCTGCGACACATTCGAGTACGAGGAAGAGTACTACCCAATGTCTGCCCTCAACCTGTGCTCATCCGAGTTCGGCAACCTGATCGACTTCCAGAACAAGGAGATGGTTAACCTCTTCATCGACCTGTGGGACGGCCGCAAGACCCTGCGGAAGGACACCAAGGCCAGTGGTTGTGACATAGTAGAGGGTCCGTGGATCAACATGCTGGCCTGCACCACGCCGAACTGGTTGGCTAACAACCTGCACGCGGGGATTGTCGGGGGAGGTTTTACAGCGCGTTGCATCTTCGTCTTTGCTGACATGAAAGAGCGGTTCATCGCCTATCCGAAGTACAATTTCCCCGACAACGGACGAGACACCACGCAAAAGCTGATGCAGGATCTGGAGCACATCGCCACGACCTTGTGCGGGGAGTATCACCTGACCGATGAGGCCCGTCGGTGGGGAGAGTCATGGTACGAGCGGCACTGGAAGTCGGTCACCTCCCAATGGCGGGAAGAGTGGTTCTCAGTCTACATGGCCCGGAAACAGACGCATCTACACAAACTGGCTATGATTCTGGCAGCGTCGCAGCGAGACGTCCTAGTGATTGAGCAGGAGGACCTCGCCCTGGCCGACGTGATTCTGTCCGCAACAGAGGAGGGCTATCACAAGGTCTTTGCTCACGTTGGCAAAACCACCGAGGCGGTGGAGGTCGACAAGCTCCTCGCCTACATCAAGTCGATGGGCGACACCACCTACACGCAGGCGTTCAAGCTGCTCCACAACGCCTTCCCGCAGGCTCGGGACTTAGAGGGAGCAATCACAGGACTTATTCGGGCTGGTTGGGTTAGCCTGGAACAGCGGGGCACCGACATGCACCTCGTTTATAAAGGAGAGTAGCAATGGAAGTCTATACAGCGAATGAGTTCTTGCAAGAAGTTGCTGACACCCTGAGTCAGCGTGGAATAAACTACGACTCCCCGGAAGGTGAGCGTAGTATGGCGAAGGCGGTTGAGTTGTTCAACCTGCGGACCGGCCACCGACTCACGGAGACCGATGGGTGGATCCTCCTCGGCTATCTGAAGGACGTTCGCCAGGACCAAGCTGGAGGGGAGCACGTCGACTCGGCCCTGGATCGGATTGGCTATGCGTTGCTGGAAGCCGAATCGCGGTTTCGGGATAAGATGAACAGGTAATATTCCGATTGTTTGAACACAAAAAGGCCGGGAAAGAGCATTCACTCTAACCCGGCTTTTCTTCGTCTGGTGAAACTGTCAAACGGTCAGCGGATCAAGTGCAGCAGCGGCCAGGAAGATAGCGTTCCACCGGGACGGCGTGGGCACTGGGACTAGGTTGGTACGCAGCCCAGATGAGAACGGGTTGTCCCGGTCAAGGATCTGCGAGTACTCCCAAAACCTCCGCCGCTTGGGCGTCAGCAGCGCCACGGCGGCATCCAGCTGAGCCTCCGTGATTCCTGCATCGGCGCAGGCCTGGACAAACTGCCACTTGCTGACGGTCGGGCGAGGGTCGAATACCTGCACATCCTCAGCAGTATAGACGTAGATTAAGCGCTCCGCAGGGATCACGTGAACATGCGTAGCGTTTCCAGCAAGCTCCGCAGCGGCACGAGCGGCCTCAGCATCAGCCTCGCGGGTTGGTCCGGTAAAAGTCAGTTTTGCCATGATTATACTCCATAGGTGCAGGTGATATCAGCGTGCAACAACACTATACAAGCTGAGGTTGAGCTGTTCTGCATTGAGATTGATATAGCTTTATTCGTTGAAGTATCAACAGCTGTAAAGTCTGTGGTTCCAAAGGTAGCTGAGGCCAGTCCAGTTCCGGTTAATCCGCTGACTCTAGAGATTACCTGCAATGATTCGGAACCCTGGTTTGTCACCGAAGTTAGAAATTCGTAGTTAGGAGTTGTTGTCATTGGAAGAAACGTAATCTGAGAAGCCCCGAGATACACCCTGAGATTCTTGTTGGCAGTTATGTTTCCAGTTCCTCTTAGGTGAGATTTCAGACTGCCATTTGGCCCCATGCTGCCGCCAGGCAAGGTATATCCAGTTGGTCCGGTAATCTCAGCCGTGGGGGTTGTCAGCCATCCGGTTAAGTTACTTGGAAAGGGTGTTGGGGATGCCGGCCGACCTGGCGTTCCTGTCTCGTAAGTGTCTGTGTACAAAATGCCTGCGGTATCCGATGAAAGGACCGCCCAATACCAGCCAGCAGGATATGCAGACCCGCCAAAGCTAGCTGGCATATACATCCAGCAACCTTTGAGTACATTCCAGCTGTTTGCCAGAATCGCCGCAGCTGTAAGCGTGAAAGCTCCAGCTGAGTTGGTGAAGAACAGTCCGACAGCGGCGCCATCTCCTGCGGGGATGACAAACGGAACTCCAACTATCGCGACAGTCTTCGGTGTCGTCGAGAATGCTTCGGCAAAGTCCGTCGAGTCCGGGTAGCCCCAGACGTTGTCTGTTCCCTGACGAGCGCCGATGGTAGCCGATCCACTGGTGAAAGACGTCACATTGAGGCGAATCGCTTTGACCGGGGACTTGATGAAGGTCGTGTTGCTGGTCGTCTTCCCCACCAGTCCAATCGGGAAGGCAACCGGAGTAACCGCCGGGTCTTGCACATTGTCAAGGGTAAACTCCACGGTGTAGGTCAGTGTGCCGGAGACCGCCACAGCCACCGTCGCGCTGAACGCAGCTTGGTTATCATCCAGGGGAATCCACGGAGAGGTCGTCTGCGAGGATACCGTTTTTGTCGAGTACATGTCAATCCTTTCGTGCGTTATTTGAGGTGCTCTTTGGCCCACAGAACGATGGCTGATACAGTGGCCACTATCGGGACAAAGAACTTGACCAGAGTCACCATGAACTTCCCGCCCTTGTACAGGTCGAGCAGCTCGTTCAACAACTCCTTGGTCTCTTTCGCTTCGGTCGTGTGCTGGATGAAGGCTTTGTGAAACTCCAGCAGCAGATCGTCTTGTCTATTCAGGCGCTGGTTGATGTCGTCCATGAGGTTGAGCATCGGCTGCCTGCGCTCTACCCCACTCCAGTAGGTTCCCTCGCGTTCGCATTGAGTCTGGTGCTTTGGCTCAACCCGAGTGACTCCGCTGTAGGGTAGAACATCGTCTGGGATGTGATTCATCTGGCTAACTTTCAGTTGGGTTACGGTCTTTTCTGGTTATTGGTTTTGCTTGCGGGATTGGAGCTTCTCCAGCCGAGATCGGCGGGCGGCTAGGCGTTGCTCCTGGTTGTAGCCGTAGAGGGGCATACCCATCGCCCCGGACACCGAGCGGCCAACACGCTCTCCAGCCGACAGGTTGTGGTCCAGGAGAGGACTGGCGGTAAATGGTGCTGCCTTTTTAGCCGCATATACAACAGGGGAATCCTGACTCTGCTTCATGTGTCCACCGCCAGCGTGGTATTGAGCTATGTCGGCAGCTAGGCTGGGGAAGTAGCCGAGCTTGTTGAGGGCAAACCCCGCTGGATCCATGACTGCATGCGGAACCTCCATCGAGTGCTTGGCCGCTTGCAGGGAAGTTCCGTCGGGAAACTGCAGACGGGTTGGGTCCTTGTTCTCCCAGACAGGTGTTCCGGTGAGAGCGTACTGAGTACCATTCAGAATCGTAACCCAGATCGCCGCCGATCGCAAGGCATAGCGCCGGTACAGATCCACTGCGTTGTTGGGCTTGATCAGACCACGGAACCCTGCGTCACTCTCGCCGAAGGACTTGAATCCAGCTCGCATTGAGGACATGAGCCAGTCTGGCGCAAAGGCGATGATCTGCGCGAGGCGTCGACCTTGGGGACTGGCGAAGTGCATGGCGATCGAGCGGCCGAGTTCGGTCTTAGCCTGGGTAGCGATGCGGAACCAGTCGAGTCCCCCGGCAAAATCATTTACAGTTCCGGCCACCTCCTGGTAGATCTCTTCCTTGGACTTGAGCCGATACTTCTTCGGGTCGAGAGCGTGGAGCTCCGCATTGTTTCTGATGAGGTTCTCGACTTCCTTCAGTGCGACCGAGGCTTTGACTCCCGTGTGCATGTAGTCCCAGGTCGTTTTGTCCAGGTGCTTGTTCACGTAGTCGATCTTCTCAGCCACCTTCGACCCGAGCTTCGTCCCGGTGGCAGAGTCGGCTAACGCCCCAAGATCAGAGATGATCGTGGTGGAGACATCATCCGGGATACCGAACTTGATTCCAGCCTTGATCAGCCCCTCGATCTCCCCACCAAGTCCCTGCGTGCGGAATTTGTTGAGTGCCTCGTCGATGATACGCTTGGGCCGAGTCAGATCGCCGGGACGCGGAAGCATGTCACTACCCATCGCCAGGACATAGACTTCGCCCAGGCTCTTCGCGTGGAACAGGCTGCCAAAGACCTGCGACCTCTTGATCGCCATCGACGCGCCCAGGAGTCCCGCGGTCACAACGTCCGGCTGGGAGGACTCAAACACGATCTTGAGGCTATCGTAGAGTTCCGGGTGGACAGCCTTGTTTCCCAGCTGCGGATGGTCGATCTGCTTGTATCCCTCAGGGAAACGACCGTACTTATCCCGCTTGGCGATATACGGGGTTCCGTCGGAAGCCTGAGTCTGCTTGACAGCGTTGATCAGGACTCGGTCCTCGACAGCCTTCCGCATGGACTTGAGGTAGATGTCCAGCACCTCGGCGACGTCAGTGGTCTTGACCTTGAGTCCAGTTCCGCGTAGGGCAGCCTCCAGTTCCTGCAGTGTGTCGTACTTGCGAGCCTTGGCGAAGCGGGTACTCGGCCCGGTATCTTCGTGGAAGGCCATGCCCATGATCTTGCGTACCAGCTCCGCCTTGGTGTTCGGAGTTCCGACAACTTCTCGCTCTACCACGCTGGTCACGTAGTTCTGACGGAGTGACTGCAGAACCCCCGCATCCACCGCATCTCGACCGGTGATCGCGTTGAGGTCAGTCACAACGTCGAATACCTTCTGCTCGTTCGGAGCCAGTCGACCGCGAGCACCCACCTGCAGTGCCTCGTAGATCGCCGTGCGCCGAGCCTCGTCTGGCACCGCCTCGGTAATGTCCCGCTTGGTGTTGTGGCGAATCCACTCCCAGACGGCGAGGTTCCCGTTACGGGCGTTGACGAGAGCGTCACCTTCGCGAGCGATCGCCGGCTTGAGGAAGCGCCGACCGATCAGCAGACCCGAGGCGATAACCGCCCCCTCGATCGGGTGATCGACCTTCCCGCCGAGATAGTAGCCAGCTCCGAGGGCCGCCGAGATTCGCATGGCACTGCCAAAGGCTTGCTGCGGGGAGATCGCTTTGCCGAGGGACCGGCCCAGGCCTGGAAGTCTGGTTGCGGCCAAACCGCCGATAGCGCCGAGCGCCATTCCCGCCAGCTTTTCATCCCCGGCGAGGTAGCCGCCCAGGGCAGCTCCCGTTGTCGCGAGTCCGAATCGGATGGCGAGGTCCGGGTCGATGCGTCCGGCCTGCGGATTGCGGGGAGGAACGCCGAGGGCTGGCTCAACCCCGTCGGGAGTTACATACTTTCCGTCAGGAGTCTTGGTGAGTCCGACCAGATCTAGGTCCTTCACATCAGCCCAATTCCCCGACTTCACCAGATCGTGAATGTACGGGCGAACATACTCGGGAGGAGCTCCGTTTCCAGCGCCTTTGATCTGGGCAATGTTCTCTGGAAACGTCTTAAGCCACGCTTTATACTCAGGGGTATGTGAGATATCGTACTTAAACTCAACCCACTCACGGCTGAGATCGGACTGATAACGAGCCCCTTCTGGGAGAGGGTGTTGAGCTAGGAAATCTGGAGACGCTTGGTCGTAAAAAGTTGAAACAGAACTACGCGGTGTAGTAGGTTGAATCTCCACCGTAGCGTAGCTTCGCCCGAGATGGTCCCGCAGACTCAAGATGCGAGACTGACCAGCCGCCACTTCATCAGCGTATCCACCCACACAGTGGCCGAGTGCATTCCCCTCTTGCGCGAGCTGACCGGCGAGATAGGCTTGTTGCGGAGTTTCTCCAACTGCGTTCTCCTCAGTGAAGTTATTACGAATCGGCTTACCCTTAGCATCCGTGGCTAAATAATCACCTCCTAGTTGACGGGCTGCCACAACGTCAAGATGGTGCACAGTTCTCGCCTGCTCCGGAGTCAGTTCCTCCGGCAGCTTGATCTCCCGCCAGGAATAGGTGACTTCCTCCGCGGGCAGCTTCACCGTGTTCTTCATCTGCACCGAGCCGGGCTTGTTGAAGGAGAAGTCTCTTGCACCCTCACGAGTCGGGGCATAGCTCTTAACCTCAGGCAACGCTGCGGAGGAAGCGATCCGCCCCGGATTCGGCTGTGTCCAGTCCTTCAAGGCCTCTTGCCGCACCTTCTCGTCGCGAGCAGCGGTCTCCTTCGCCGCCCGGACGAGGTCGTACTTGCCGAGATCCTCGGGCTTGACGTTCTGCTTGAGGTAGTCGCCGACGTGAGATACCCAGGACCTGAGTGCTTCTGCCTCAGCAAAGCCGTTTATCCACTTATTGCTGTGCAAATCCCATATAACCTCTTCGTCAGGAATACGCGCTCCCCAAGGTTCGTCAGGAATACGCTCTCCCCAAGGATCGTCAGGAGCTCTTCTGGGACGAATTCCTCCCATTTTATCACTCTTAAACGCTGCGTCTGTTGCATCTTCCAAGCGGATGAAGCCTTCTCCCATCGGAATCTGAAGATCCTTCAGAGGATCGCTTTCCGTTCCAGCATACTTCTGCAACCAGTTCTTGACCATACGATCAGCGTGCGTTTTGTTTGCGAGCATCTCGACTTGTTTCTCGGCCTTACCCAGAGCAACTCGATCCCAGTTTGTCAAAGACTCTTTCAACGGCTTTGCAAGTCGCTCTACCGCCTTTGGATGCCAGTTCCCGCCCTTCGCCTTTATCGCTCCAACTGCGAAGGCCGCTCCAGCAA